>JGI12547J11936_1000030_pt1 | contig 26614 bp, 22 predicted proteins | sample LakEriepJuly2011_2_FD_11936 | JGI IMG/M metagenome (IMG submission 11936)
ACTACCCTCTGCATGCCGTCGCGATATCTTGGCGGGAATCGAATCCGGAACACCCCCGAAATGAGACGTCGGTCATTTGCGGGATCCGACTGAGAAGGAACGGCATACATTATCCTCATTCGGCCGGGAATGTCAAGGTAGGCGGCCTCATGGGTGGAAGCGGTTGGCGGTTAGAGGTTGGCGGTTAGATGAGATGACAGCGGGGAGAGTTGGATGGAGGATGGGGGATAAACGATAGGGATAGGTCAAAGGCGGGGAGAGGTTGGGGATGGTGAGGCTATGGGATTGTTCAGGATTTGGGTTTGGGGGTGTGTGGTCTGTTCCTATCCGCTAACCGCCAACCGCTAGCCGCTTTGGTGCAAAATTCCCTTTCCTCGTGAGGTGGTCGTGGGATAGTCGGCTTTGTCCATGAATCTCTTCTCCGCCGACGTCGCGCTGGCCATCACTCGTCTCGGACTGCTGATTCTGCTTGGCTGGTTCTTAGCCCGCCAAGGTTGGGTAGGGCCTCATGCCCGGCAGCCGCTGATGCGGATGATTATCTGGGTCTTCTTCCCGGCGATGATCTTCTCGCGGGTGAGCGGCAATCCCTTGCTCGCCGTAGGCTCGCAGGCGCTGCTCTACCTCGGCGCCGGCTTCCTGATGATCGTCACGGGCTACGCCGTTGCGACTTTGATCGGCGCGCTCTGCAAGGTTCCCGCCGGCACGACCCGCCGGACCTTCGCCTTCTCGGCGGGGGTCAATAATTTCGGCTATCTCGGCATTCCGGTCACGGCGGCGCTGTTCGATCGGGACGTCATCGGCGTGCTGCTGGTGCATAACGTCGGTGTCGAGGCGGCGGTGTGGACGGTCGGGGTGGCGATGCTTTCCGGCGAATCCCTGCGCCGCGGGCTCAAGAATCTCTTACAGCCCATGACGATCGCGTTGTTCGTGGCGCTGGCGATCAACCTCGCGGGTTACGGCCAAAGCGTCCCGATCGTCTTCGCGAGCGACCTCTGCTATACCATCGGCGAATGTGCCATCCCGATTGGCACGCTGCTCACCGGCCTCTACTTGCATGAGGTCATCAAGGACTTCCGGCTGGCGGCGGACGCCCCAGTTTCCTTCGGGGTGATGGCGGTCCGTTGGCTGGTCATGCCGGCCGTGGTGCTCGCCGCCACGGGCTTCCTCGTCACCGACGATTCCTTACGCAAAGTCATGTTCGTGCAGGCCGCGATGCCTTGCGGAATCTTCACCTTCCTGATCGTCGAGATGTTCAAGGGAGAAGTCATGGTGTCCCTGCGCTGCTCCGTCATCACGATGCTATGTTGCCCCTTGGTTACGCCGGTGTGGCTTTACCTGGGCGCCCGGTGGTTAGGGCTGTCCTGAGCATCCTTTACTTGTGGGCGGGGCGGGTTAGTCTCCAAGGGTCACTTCGTGCGGCCGTCCCTCCTCATCCTGATGCTCTGCCTGAGCGGCTGCGCGACGTATGTCGATCGCGGTCCTCGCGTGCGCGTGGCGGTGGAGGAAGGGGACTACGCCACCGCGGCGACCGTTGCGCAGGCCTTCGCGGTTGCCACGCCGAAGGACGCCTTGGTCTGGAATCTCGATGCGGCCACCGCTTTGCGTGCCCAAGGGAAACTCCAGGAAAGCAGCCGGCTGTTGGAACAGGTCGAGGCGGCTTTTCGCGTGGAGGAGGAACGGCCTGGCTTCTCGGTCTCCGAAGCAACCCTCGCGGCCTTCACCAATGGCTATGCGGAGGCCTATCGTCCCAAACCCGCCGATCGAATCTACGCCTCGACTTACCAAGCCTTGAATCGGATGGAGTTAGGCGATGTCAGCGGGGCCCGCGTCGCGATGGCTCGGCTCCGCTTCGTCCAGCAAGCCTTTGGTGCTGGCCAGCTTTACGTTAAACCGAAGGGGGATGGACAGTATGACCTCGCGCAGGCCGCTCAAGATCAGCGGACCCAGGACGGCCTTGGGATGGTCGCGGAGAATTTCATGAGCCTGGCGGCCGAGGGTTCCTACGACGATGCCTTCAGCCACTGGCTCCAAGGAATGTTCTTTTTGCGACTTGGTCAGGATCCGTCCGATCGCGAGAAGGCCCGCAAGGAGTTGCTGGCTGCGACGCAGCTTAACGGAGTCAACGAGGCCTTCCGCCGTGACCTGAAGGAAGCGGAAGCCCCGGTGAGCGAAGGGCAGGGGATGATGGTCTACGTCGTCGCCGAGACGGGCATGTGCCCCGAGTGGTATCAGCAACGTATCGACATTCCGCTTTTCATCGTCTCCGCACGTGTACCCTACGTCAGTGTCGCGCTCCCGGCGATCCGGCCCTCCGGCCTGAATTATAATCTGAAGCTCAAATTGGACGCTCAGGACATCGCGCTGCCTTTGGCGAGCCGCCCGGACGCCCTCATCGCTAAGCACTACGAAGCGGCCCTTCCGGGCATCCAAGCCAAGGCCTTCACGTCCGCCGCCGTCAAAGCCACGGCCAGCTACCTGATCAACAAATCGTCTGAAGAAGCCGCCCAGCGCCAAGATGCCGGCTCCGGGGCGGCGCTCTGGTCCATCGCCACCAGGGTCGGTACGGGCCTTTATATGGCTGGGACCACCGAGGCCGACCTCCGCCATTGGTCGGGGCTCCCCGCCCGTTTCTCCGTGGCAAGATTCGAGGCCAAGCCTGGGCAGAAACTGACCGTCGTCGGTCACCCGGAGGCCACATTGACGCTGCCGGCGGGTAAGGTTCTGCTTGTAAGCCTCAAGTCCACGCAGGAAAATCACTCTATCGTCCTGCGCTGCACCCCTCTCGTCCCATGAACAAGTTATTGCCTCTCCTTGCGCTCGGTCTGCTGGCCGGTTGCACCACCGTCCTCGAAACTGGCGACCGTATCGAGCGCGGTCTGAATCCGCCCTCCGCCGTCAACTACGCTACCACGAAGCCCGAAGGGGGTTTTTCGACGCAGCTGAACGACAATCGTGTCGGCAACAAGGTGGAGCTGCTCGCCGCCCGTAAGTCGAAGACCGAGGGCGGTTACACGCGCGTCCAGTTCGACCTCCGCAACGGATCTCACCTGCGCCAAAACCTTAACGTCAGCTTCGAATGGCTCGCCGCCGACGGCACCGTGACCGAAAGCCAGCCTAACTGGATTGCGACCCCGCTTGAGCCGGGCGCCCTCACCACCATCACCGCCACCGCGCTCAAGTCGCAATCGGCCGAGTGCCGCCTTCGCCTTATCTCTCGCTAATTCCCCCCATGAACAAGCTCTCCCTCCTGGCCTGCGCCGTCCTCATCGTCGGTTGCGGCACGCCCGCCACCTACAAAGACCCGAGCGGACGTGAACTCGTGGTCAGCCTCGACAAGGTGAACATCCAGGACTTCGCCACCGCGGGCTCGCAGATGCTCCAGTCGATGATCTCATCCCCGTCCTTCGCCAAGGGCGCGCCGGTGCTGCAGCTCGGCTCGATCACCAACGACACCGCTGACAACTTCGACACCGCCTTGCTGCTGTCGAAGCTCACCGTGCCCCTGGTCAACGCCGGACGCGTCACGTTGCTCGACAACGACGCCACCGCCAACGCCGCCCGCGCCGCGGCCGGCTCCAGCGCCAACGTCCCTCGCGCCGAATATGTGCTCAAGGGTAAGATTCTGGAAGACCGCGCCAATGCCGGCAGCACTCGGCAGGGCTCGTTCATTTTCCAGCTGACCCTCGTCGAGGTGAAGCGGGGCGTCGCCGTCTGGACCGAGGAGAAGATTGTCACCAAGCAGGGCACCAAGAACGCCGTCGGTTTCTGACAAAACGTCGTCGTCATTTGACCTTCTTTCGACCTGCGTCTCCCTCCGGTGATGCAGGTTGATTTTTTGATTGTTGGCCAAGGCTTAGCGGGCTCGTTGCTCGCGAAGGAACTGCTGCGTCGCGGCCGCACGGTCCATATTGTCGATGATGGATGGAAGTCCGCCGCCTCGCAGGTCGCGGCCGGATTGATGACGCCGCTGACCGGTCGCCGTTTCACGCTGACCAAGGATTACCCCGAACTCTATGCGGCGGCGAAGCGTCGCCTGACGGCGCTCGGCGTGTTCCGTCTGACCGAAGTCTACCGGATGTTCGTGGACGAGGAGCAGCGCGCTCGGGGGCTCAAGCGCACCGAATGTACGAGTTGCCGGCCGTTTATCACCCGGCTCACGGCGCGGCGCGGGGAAGTGGACGGCGATCTGAACGATGAGTTCGGCGGCGCCTTGATGGAAGGTGCGTGGGTCGATCTGCCCCGGATGCTCACTGATATCCGGCAAGAACTGCAGGCCGCCGCTTGCCTGACCGAAGCGGCCTTTGACCCCGCCGACGCCGTGGTCGATGCCGAAGGCGTCACCTGGCGCCAGGTCCACGCCGGCGCCATCATCTATTGCGACGGCTACAAGTCCGCCCTCCGCGGTCCGTTCAAGTATCTGCCTTGGCAGCCGGCGAAGGGTGAGGCGGTCACCTTGCGTGCCTCCGTCGCCGACAAGCCCTTCATCCTGAATCGTGAAGGTTGGGCCTTACCTCTCGGTCAGGGCGTCTGGCGCACTGGGACTAATTGGCAGTGGGATCAGCTCAATGAGACCCCGACCGAGCCCCAGAAGGATAAACTGGTCCGCCGTTTCCAGAGCTATTTCGGCCAGGAGGTCCAGGTCGACGTCACCGCACACGTTGCCGGCGTCCGGCCCTGCACGGCGGATAACCACCCGTTCATGGGCACGCATCCGCGGCAGGGGCGGACGCATTTATTCAACGGACTTGGTCCGCGTGGCACCGTCTGGGCGCCGCTCATGGCCGATGAGATGGCCGCCTACCTTTGCGAGGGCACGGCGTTGCGGAAAGAATGTAACCTTGCGCGGTTCCCCGCGGCGTAGGCTTATTTCTTCTTCGCCTTGGCGGCCCGGGTGGGCTTAGCCTTAGCCTGCGCGATCAAGAAGTCGACCGCGAGCAGGTAACCTTCGAAGCCCAGGCCAGTGATCACGCCTTCGCAGGCGGAGGCCGTGACGGACTTATGGCGGAATTCTTCACGCTTATAGATATTCGAGATGTGTACCTCGACGGCGCGCAGGCCGCTGCCGGCGATGGAGTCGCGGAGGGCGACCGAGACGTGGGTGTGGCCTCCCGGATTGATGACCAAGAACTTCACGCCCTTATCGGCCCACTTCGCGATCGTGTCGATGATCTCGCCTTCGTGATTGGATTGGAAGAAGCGGGTCTTCGCGCCGGCGGCCTTGGCATGCTTCTCGATGAGCTTCTCCAGGTCGCCGAGCGTCCGGGTGCCGTAGACCTCCGGCTCACGCTTGCCGAGTCGGTCGAGGTTGGGGCCATTGATGACGCCGATTTCCATGTATTAGGACTAGGGATTCGGATGGCTGGAGCAAGATGGAATCCCGCCCCCGTCCCTTGCCTCTAGCACTTTGACAGGCCTCAGGGATATGGCTTAATGAGCTGATGCTGTATTTAGCGTCTCTCTGTTGCATCCTTTGCGCCGCCGCAGACCCACGGCCTTTGCACGTGGTCGTGCCCTCCGAGCAGGTGACAAAGGTTACCGTAGGTGAGATTTTTGAAGTCTCCTTAATTGGCAACCCTAGCACCGGACGATCTTGGCAAGCCGTTGGGATTCCTGCCAGTTTAGAACAAGTGGGCCAGCCCAGGTACGAGGCGATACCCTACGTCGATTCGCTGAAGGTGAGGCCGAGCGGCCCGCGGCCCGGCGCGCCGATGTTGTGTGTTTTTACTTTCCGGGCAAAGTCCGCCTCCAAAGGCGCTATTGCTTTTAGGATGGCTAGCGCGTCGGGATTTGAGACCGCCGAAATCAAGTTCGTCGTCCAAGGGAAATAGAAAGCCCTCGGATAATCCCGAGGGCTTTGCTTGGTCTTTATCCGTGAACCTTACTTCAGAATCTGGCGGAGGACGTAGGGCAGGATNCCGCCGTGGCGGTAGTACTCGCCTTCGATGGCGGTATCGATGCGGGCGACGAGCGCGGCCTTGTCGATCGTGCCATTGGCGCGGTGGATGACGAGCGTCACCGGAGTCTTCGGTTTGATCGGGCTCGAGAGGCCTTCGAGGTCGAAGGTCTCGGTGCCGTCGAGGTGATACGAAGCGGCGTTCTTGCCGTCGGCAAACTCGAGGGGCAGCACGCCCATGCCGAGGAGGTTGGAGCGGTGGATGCGCTCGAAGGACTGCGCGACCACGGCGCGGATGCCGAGGAGGGCGGTGCCCTTGGCGGCCCAGTCACGGGACGAACCCATGCCGTAGTCGACGCCGCCGAAGACGATCATCCCTTCGCCGCGCTGGGCGTAGGTCTGGCAGGCATCGTAGATCGCCTCGATCTTGCCCTCGGGCTGGACCTTCGTGAAGCCGCCTTCCTTGCCGTCGGCCATCGCGTTTTTCACCTGGGTGTTGGCGAAGGTGCCGCGGGTCATGATGCGGTCATTGCCGCGACGTGAACCGTAGGAGTTGAAGTCCTTCTTCGACACGCCCGCCGCGAGGAGGAACTTGCCGGCCGGGGTCTCTTCCTTGAAGGCGCCGGCAGGCGAGATGTGGTCGGTCGTGACGGAGTCGCCCAGGAGGGCCAGCGGGCGGAGCTTCGCGAGCGTCGGCACCGGCGGAGGCGTCATGGAGAAGCCCTTGAAGAACGGTGGCTCCTGGATGTACGTGGAGGATTCCTTCCAGCTGAAGCGCGCGCCCGTGCCGCCCTGGACGCCCTTCCACTCCGCAGTGGCGTTGGCGAGGGAGTCGGCGGCGTACTTCGATTTGAACATCGCGGGCTTGAGGCCGCGGGCGACGTGGTCGGCGACTTCGGCCTGGGTGGGCCAGAGGTCTTTCAGGAAGACCGGCTGGCCGTCCTTACCCGTGCCGAGAGGCTCATTATCGAGGTCGATGTCGACGCGGCCGGCGAGGGCGAAGGCGACGACGAGGGGCGGGGACATCAGGAAGTTCGCGCGGACCGCTCCGTGGACGCGAGCTTCGAAGTTACGGTTACCCGAGAGGACGGAGGCCGTGACGAGGTCGCCGTTCTTGATGGCGCCTTCGATATCGGCGTCGAGGGGGCCAGAATTACCGATGCAGGTCGTGCAGCCGTAGCCGACGAGGTTGAAGCCGAGTTGGTCGAGGTAGCCCGAGAGCTGAATCTCGTTGAGGTAGTCGGTGACGACGCGGGAACCAGGGGCCAGCGAGCACTTCACGTTCGGGTTCACCGTCAGGCCTTTCTCGACAGCCTTCTTGGCGACGAGGCCGGCGGCCACCATCACGGAAGGATTCGAGGTGTTGGTGCAGGAGGTGATCGCGGCGATCACGACCGAGGCGTGCTTGAGCGAGCGGCCCGTGGCGCCTACGGCGGCGGCGGCGTCGCGGGCGGTCGCGGCCATACCGAAGCCGTTCTTGTCCTTCGGTGCGGTGAAGAGCGTGTTGAAGGACTCCTTGATTTTCGGGAGATCGATGCGGTCCTGCGGGCGCTTCGGGCCGGAGACGCAGGGGACGACTGTGCTGATGTCGAGGTCGATGGTCTGCGTGTAATCGATGCTGCCGGCCTTCGGGATACCGTAGAGGCCCTGAGCTTTGTAATATTCCTTCACCAGCTCGATGTGGGACTCTTCGCGACCCGTCTGGCGGAGGTAGTCGAGGGACTTATCGTCGACCGGGAAGAAGCCCATCGTGGCGCCGTATTCCGGAGCCATGTTGGCGATCGTGGCGCGGTCGGCGAGCGAGAGGGCCTCGGTGCCTTCGCCGTAGAACTCGACGAACTTACCGACGACCTTGGCTTTGCGGAGGATTTCCGTGAGGCGGAGGGTGAGGTCGGTCGCCGTGACGCCTTCGCGGAGACGACCGGTGAGGTTAACGCCGATGACTTCGGGCGTCTGGAAGTAGACCGGCTGGCCGAGCATGCCCGCTTCGGCTTCGATGCCGCCCACGCCCCAACCCACGACGCCGATGCCGTTGATCATCGTGGTGTGGGAGTCGGTACCGACGAGGGTGTCTGGATAGAACACGCCGTCTTTCTGGAAGACCAGCTTGGCTAGGAACTCCAGATTGACTTGGTGGACGATGCCGATGGCCGGCGGGACGACGCCGAAGGTCTTGAAGGCCTGCATGCCCCACTTGAGAAATTCGTAGCGCTCGGTGTTGCGGCCGAATTCCTGGCGCAGATTCTCAAGGAATGAAGAAGCGGTGCCGGCGCGATCGACCTGCACCGAGTGGTCGACGACGAGATCGACGGGCACGAGTGGTTCGATGACGGCGGAATCCTTGCCGAGCTTGGCGACGGCTTCGCGCATGGCGGCGAGGTCGACGAGGAGCGGCACCCCGGTGAAATCCTGGAGAACGATGCGCGCAACGACGAAAGGGATCTCCGTGTCGACGGGCTTGGCGGCATTCCATGCAGCGAGCGTCTTCACGTCATTCTCCGTGACCGCGACGCCGTCGCAGTTACGCAGCACGGATTCGAGGACGAGCCGGATGGAGACCGGTAGGCGCGAGACTTTGCCGAGACCGGCCTGTTCGAGCGCGGGCAAGGAGTAGATCTGCCCGGACTGGCCGCCAGCGGCGAAGGGGCGGAGGGCTTTGAAGGGGTCTTTGAGGGCCATGGCAGGTGTTCGGTAGGAAAGGTGGGTGTCGCCGCAGGTAGGCGGGTGAGTAGCCAAAAGCAAAGAAGGCGGACGGGGCAAGCCCGACCGCCTTCAAATAAGCCCTGCTGACGCTTAGGCTTCGACGGCCTTCTTGATCTTGGCGAAGTTCGGCATCGAGGACGGGTCGCGCTTCACTTCGGAATGGATCACATTGCCGGCCTTGTCGGCCACGAAGACGGAGCGCTTGGCCACATTAAGGAGGCCGGTCTTCTCGGGAATCACGCGGGTATCCTTGACCTTGAAGGCCTTGAGGGCGACGCGGTTGAAGTCCGAGACGAGGGTGACGCTGATGCTGGACTGCTTGGCCCAAGCTTCCTGAGCGAAGGGGGAGTCCACGGAGATGGCGATGACGTCAGCGCCCAGTTTCTTGTATTCGTCGAGCAACCCGGTCACTTTGCAGAGTTCGTCGGTGCAAAAGGACGTGAAGGCGAGGGGGAAGAAGAGGATGACGGTCTTACCCTTGCCGACATTACGGCGGAGGCTGACATCGGCCAGGCCGGCGTCGGTCTTCTGCTTGAGGGAGATTTCAGGGAGAGGCTGACCGATTTTTAGGGGCATGGTATGGGGGAGTAGGGGTTCATAGGAGTATTTGCCCCAAATACGGGGGCTTGCAAGGATGTAGGCGGTAAAATGGCAATAATGCCCATTTTTTACTGTCGTCGGGCTGAAATGCTGCCCACAAAGGTCATTTTCCTCATTATTCACCCTCCCGAGCTAAACCCAGTCGCCGGAACCACTTACGTTGTTTCCTGACGAGAGCCCAAGTGTCCAAGTTGATCCGCTCCGCCAGTCCTGAATGGGCGACCGTCTTGCCGCCCTCCAGCCAGTCCATCACGGCCCGATAACCTACCGCGCGAGAGGAAGTCAGCTCGGGGTCGAGACGCATTGCCAGAAGACGTTCGGACTCCTCGATGATGCCGCCCGTCAGCATCTGCTCTGTGCGGGCGGCAATCCGGGCCTTTAGCTCTTCGTCGGGGCGTTCCATCAATTCGCACGTCACCGCATGACTGACGAAGGGTCCTTGGCGCGTCAGGAACTCCTCGCGGAGGGAATCCAGAGTTTGGCCAGAGGCCAGTCGGCGTTCCAAGGCCTTGGCGACGCGAATCGGGTTTTGGAGGTCGAGCCAAGCGGGCAGGTCAAGTCCTTCGACCTCGCGGAGACGCCGCACCAAGAAGGAGAGACCCTGGCGGTGCAGCGCCACGACCTCGTCGGCGACGGCCGTCGGAATCTCGCGTTCGTCGGTCACCGGACCGAAGAAGGCGGCCAGGTAGAAACCGCTGCCCCCCGTCACGAGGATACGTTTGCCGCGGGCGTGCGCGGTGATGATGGCCTCGCGGGCCATGGTCACGAATTGCGAGACGGAGAAGCGTTCGCTCGGGTCGACGAGGTCGAGACCGTGATGGCGGATGCGGCGTTGTTCCTCGGCCGTCGGTTTGGCCGCGCCGATGTCCATGCCACGATACACGCAGACCGAATCGCAGGAGAGGATCTCCGCGTCGTGCCGCTCCGCCCAGCGCAGCGCGGCCTCCGTCTTGCCGGCGGCGGTCGGCCCCGTCAGTATATGGAGGGCTGGCGTGGGCGCGGTCATCAGCCGTGCTTGGCCCACGCGTGACAGTAGGACAGCAGAATCAGCGCGGCGGGCGAAGTGAGTACCATGCTATCGATCAGGTCGAGTGCGCCGCCGATGCCGGGGATCGTCGCGCCGGAATCCTTGGCGCCAGCGAGTCGCTTGAACACGGATTCAATCAGGTCAGAGGGGATGCTCAGCAGCGCGAGGGGCAGGGCCAGGACGGCCGCCTTCCAGGGCACCATGAAGGAAACATCGACGACATCCCGGAGGAGCCAGGCGTAGAGTCCGGAGGCCAACGCGGAGACGAGGATACCGCCGAGGCAGCCTTCCCAGCTCTTGGCCGGGCTGATGTTCGGGGCGATCTTATGCTTGCCGAAAGGTACGCCGATGATGAGCCCGCCGACGTCGGTGAACTTCGTCGCCACGAAGACCCAGACGACGTAGTATAAACCCACGGGTTCGGTCGTGAGCAGTTGACCTTCCTTCATGCGCGCGATGGCGATGAGCGAGGCCAGCATGAACGGGAGGTAGGCAAAACCGTAGAGGGTCGGGAAGCGACGCAAGAGCGACGGGACCTCTCCCGGGCGGCGGAGCAGGGTGAGGAGGTGGGTGCCGAAGAGCAGGGCGCCTATCGTCAGGAGCAAGTTGGCCCTGGCTTCCTCGGGAGCTAAAAAGAAGAGCGCAAAGAGGAGGACGAAGCCCGCCACGACCCCGCTCAAGTCTGGACGGCCGACGCCAGGGATACGCCGGGCCAGCTGATAGAATTCATACTGCGCCGCCCCGATGATCAGCGCGAGTAGACCGAAGCAGGCCTGTTCGGCGATGGAGAAGAGACCCCCCACCCAGATGATCAAGGCGACGACCACCCAGAGACCGATGGTGCTGAAGGCGCGGTCTTTCACGCTTTAGCTGGGACTTGGATCTGCTCGCCGGTTAGGCCGAAGCGGCGTTCGCGCTTGGCGTATTCGGCGAGCGCGAGTTGAAGTTGCGCCTTGTCGAAGTCGGGCCAGAAGACGGACGCGAACACGATCTCAGCGTACGCGGATTGCAACAGGAGGAAGTTGCTCAGCCGGAATTCGCCGGAGGTCCGGATGATGAGGTCGGGGTCGGGGAGACCGGCGGTTTGCAAGCGGGCCTCGATGGTGGACCAGTCGACGGCGGCGGGTAGGAGCTTGCCGGCGGCGACGTCGGCCGCGAGCGATTGCGCGGCCGAGACGATCTCCTGGCGGGCGCCGTAGTTGAGGGCGACGACGAGCGTGAGGCCGGTATGATGCCGGGTGGAGGCGACGACGTCCTCGAGCGGGGTGCGGACGAACTCCGGGAGGGCGCTGACGTCGCCGATTACGCGCAGGCGCACGTTACGTTTCTCGAGGCGGGCGAGATGCGCGCGGAGGACCCATTCCCCGAGCTTGAACAGACCGCTGACCTCCTCGAGCGGCCGTTTCCAATTCTCGGCGGAGAAAGCGAAGACCGTCAGCACGCCGATGCCGCCGTCGATACACGCATCCACAATCTCGATCAGCCGTTCGGCGCCGCGGCGATGGCCTTCGAGGCGGGGCAGGCCCTTGGCGGCGGCCCACCGGCCGTTACCGTCCATGATGATGCCGATATGCCGGGGCGGCACGGGCGGGGCGTTGACGATGGGCGCAGGGTCGGACACTTGGCCGGAGAATGTCCTACCCGACTCGCCTCTGGCAACCGCGAATCAACGTTCGTCTGCCGCGATCAGGACGCCTGGGAAGCCAGCTTTGCGGGCCAGCGCGCAGACTTCGAGGAAGCTCTGCATGGTCAGCGCAACGTCCGCCTTGATCAGGACCGGCCGGGCGGCGCCACCCTTGGCGGCGACGCGCGCGAGCTCCTGCTCGAGTCCGTCACGGTTGACCACGCGGCCAGCGACCACGAACACCCCGGCGCCACGGGCGGAGACCAGGGTCACTGTCAGAGACGTGCGGGCCATGTCGCCCGCGGCGAGCTTGGGCGTCTGCAGTGTGCGGGTGACGGCCCCGGCGCGCTCATCGAAGCCCACGTACATCCCGGGGGCGAAAATGAATTCGGCGGAGAGCACGTAGATCAGCCCAGCGCAGAAAAAGGCCAAGGCCAGCGGTAGGAAATCCAGACCGGTTTCAGCGGGGCGGACTTTCTCTAAGACTCCGAGGGACGTCCGCATCTCAGCCAGGGCGGGACTTGTCCTCCGTCAGCTCATGGCGGACGAAGGTGATGATGGAGTGGGCCGCGATTTCCATCTCGGTGACGATGGAGCGGACGCGACCGACGAGGAAGTGGTGGGCCATCGCGCAACCGGCGGCGATGACCAGGGCGAAGCCCGCGGTTGCGAGGGCGGCCTGGACATTGCGCAGGAGGCCGTCCGCGGAGGCGTAGACGCTGCCGTCGCGGAGGGCGGTCGCGAGGTCGAAGCCGGCGAAGATTGCGCCGGCGAGACCGAGGAGCGGGGCGACGCGCCCGATGGCGGCGATGGTGCCGAGGCGTCGTTCGAGCACGGGAAGCTCCAGCAAGGCCGCCTCGACGGCCGCCGCTCGCATTGCGTCCTCGCCAGTGCCCGCGCGGAGTAGTGCGGCCTTCACCACGCGGGGCACGGGCCCGGGGGATTCCTCGCAGGCGGCGAGAGCCTCGAGGGGCCGGCCGGCGCGCAGGTTATTGCGGACCCCTTCGATAAAATCAGAAGAAAGCACCAGGCCGCGGTGCAGGAACAGCGCGCGCTCGAAGACGAAGACCAAGGCGAGGAAGGCGAGCAGAAGCAGCAGCCAGACGAAGGGGCCAGCGTCGAGGGGAAAGGAGAAACGGTCGTTCATTGGGGCTTAGCAGGATTGGACGACGATTGGCGGAGGGTCGCAAGTTTGCTTTCCGCGGTGGTCTGGCCCGGGAGCCGGCTTTGGCCTGCGGCCAGTCCTTGGTTCACGTTGAGGATGATCTTGTAGGCTGCAGCGGCTTCGGCGTGGTCGCCGTCCAGTTCGCAGATCTCGGCCAGCAGCAGGATTGAGCGGGAGAGCCAGAGGCGTCCTTCGGAAGAGAGCTTGGCGGTTGCGTCCGCCGCCGTGCGCGCGGAGGTCGTGCGCAGGACGGCCAGCGGCCGGAGGAGGATTTGGCGGGCCTCGGCGCGAGAGGCGACGGCGTCATTGCCGGATTCGATCCGGGAACGTTCAACCACAGTCAGGGCCCACTTATACCACGCCTCGACTTGCGTGTCTTCGGAATCCTTGGCCCAGGCCTCGGCGATACGTTCATAGGCGGCGGCGGCCCGGGAGATGCGCTGTCGATCGAGCTGCCCGATGCGATCGCGACGCAGCTGGGTGAGGCCGAAGAGGGAGTCCGCCCGGGCCATTTCGGCCTGTGCCCGGGCCGGGTCGAGCGGCTGGTCGCGGATTAGGCCCTCGAGCACCGACAGCGACTTATCGAACTCCCCGAGCGAGCGCAGGATCTCGGCGCGACGTAGGGAGACGCGGAAAAGCAGGGGATTCTGCGGATAGGCCTCGGTGAAACGTTCAAGGAGTTCGACGGCGTCCTTTAGCTTTTTTTCACCGTCGGTGGGCGCCTGCAGGGCAGCCTGTTCCGCGGCTTCATAGAGGCCGAGTGCGGCGAATTCGGCCAAGGCGGCCTCACCTTTGAATTCCTTGGCCAAGGCTTCGAAGCGCTCTTGGGCCTCGGCGTGCCGGCCGACGGCGGCGAGGTGGCGGCCTTCGACGAGGTAGGCGGCTGCGGCGGCGGGTACCTTGCCGAACTTTTGGCGGAGTGCGACGAGTTCTTCGAGGCCCTTGGCGGCGCTGGTGTTGAGCGAGGTGCGGGCCTTGAGTAACGCCGCATGTCCGCGGAGCTCAGGGGCCGCCTTGGTGATTGCCGGCGGCGTGGTGCCGGCCGGGAGGTTGGTGAGTTTTTGGTCAATCACGTCCGCCAGTCGGCTCGCCTCGGCGGGGTTGTTGTTGGCGATGGCCAGCAAGGCGCGCTGCCAGGTGAAGCGCAGGTCGTATTCGATGCTGGCGCCTTGGGTCAGCGGCAGCAAACGCGCGAGCAGGCGTTCGGCGTCGGTGGGCCGGCGACTTTTACGGATGTCCTCGACCAGATTCCAGATTGCCGACCAGAGTGGTTCCCTCGTTTGGGTGCGGTTCGCGCGGGCGGCTCCCTCGATCACATCTGCCGTACGGTTCCACGCGCCGATCTCTTCGCTCGTCTCCAGAAGGCAAAGGATGCGTTGATGCAGGGCGGCCTCGGAGAGCTTCGTGTCGGCGGCATCATTCTGCAGGGTGGCGTAGGCCTTTTCGGCGAGGGTGAAATCCTTGGCGAGGAAGAGACAGTCGGCGGAGGCGATGCGCAGCCTCGCGCGCTCGGGTTCGACGCTACTTTCAGCCAGGGTCGTGAAGTGGGTTGCGGCGAGGCGGTAAGAGCCGTCGCCCCAGGCGGCGATGGCCAGCGTCCGGGTGGCTTCGCGGGCCAGCGGGCTCGCCGGGACGTCTTTGAGCAGGTCCTCAGCTGCTTGGCGGGCCTTCTCACGGCTACCAGCAAGGAGCATTAGCTGGGCCCGGGCGAGGTGGATGGAGTCCAGCACCTTTTGATCGCGGGGACAGTAATAGGAAAGCTGCCCCGGGTTGCGGCGAAGAAGGAAGTCGTTCACCTCATTGGCGACCGCCTTCTGGCGTTCGAGGTCGGCTTGTTGCTCCGCGGCGGTGACCAAGGCGCGCAAGGCCGTGAGGCGGATGGCAATGTTGGCGGGATTGCGGGCGGCCTCCTTGAGCCGATCGCGGCCTTCGCTGGTCTCACTGCCGAGGATGAGTCCGGCAAGGAGGTCGGCTTCCGCCTGACGGGTCGGCGGCAGCGCGCCGGCCGCGGCGAGCGCTTGCGCGGCGCCCTTCGGGTCCTTGATTTGCGCGAGCGCCAGCGCGAGGTTACGCGCATAGTCGAAAGCCAGCGGCGTACCCTTGGCTTCGGCGGCCAGTTCCCGCAGGGCCGAAAGGGTGCGTTGCTCGACCTTGCCGGCGACGATCATGGCGCGATAGCCGAGCACTTCGATGCGCTGGCGCTGCTCCTCGGAGACCGCGGTCCGCGCGATGGCTTCTTGCGCCAGGTTGACGTTGAAGTTGTCGTTCGCCGCCCCGGCGACCATCCAGCGCAACGCATGCCCCCAGGCGATCTCCGGGGGCGGGAGCAACGTGACATCGAGCTCCGACGAAAAGGCGCGGGCGCTATCGGTGTCGTTTTCGAGCAAGGCGATCAGCCCTTCCCGAAGGGATTTGCGGGGCGACTTGGGCAGGAATTTGACCGTCGCCTTGGCTTCAGCCGTGCGCGTGCGTTCGATGTAGGCGGCGGCGAGCCCGAGGCCGGCCAGCTCACGTACCGGCTCGCCGAGTTTGGGGTCGGAGAGCAGCTGGGCGTAGAAACCGGAGGCCGTCGCGGCGAGGCCGGCGCCCAGCGCCTCGTCGGCGAGGCCAAGCAAGGCGCGGCGGTCGGGCTGCAGGCCAGCGGCGATGGGCGCATTAGCCGTGATTAGGTTTGGCGGGAGTTCCTGGGACAGGAGGCGTCCCGGCGGCAAAGCGCCCAGAGCGAGGAGGATGACCAAGGTGGACCGAAGCATCCCCCTCACTATTGCCGCGGGTGGCCGGCGGGCAAGAGGCGAGTGCCGGCTCAGGCCTTGTCGAGGCCGAAAGCCGTGTGCACGGCGCGGACGGCGGCGTCGGCTTGGGCGGGGTCCAGGGCGACAGAAATCTTAATCTCGGAGGTCGTGATGAGCTCGCTGTTCACGCCGACGGAGGCGAGGGCCTTGAACAAGGTGCCGGCCACGCCGGGGTGGGAGATCATGCCGACGCCGACGATGGAGAGCTTGGAGATTTCGCCGGCGGAACGGACGGAACCGGAGCCGAGCTTCTTGAGCGTCTGGCTGACGACGGCCTCAACGCGGGAGAATTCCGCGGTGTTCACTGAAAAGGTTAGGTTGGCCTTCCCCTCCTTACCGAGGTTCTTGATGATCATATCGACGCTCAGCCCGGCTTCGCCGAGGTCGTCGAACAGGGCCGAGAGGGCCTGTGGGCTATCCGGCAGGTTATTGACCGTGACGCGGGTCTGCAGGCGGTCGAGGGCGACGCCGGCGATGGCCGCGTCTTCGAGGGTTTTGGCGAGGGCTTTCACAATGGTACCAGGTTGGTCGTTAAAAGAGGAACGGACCTCGAAGGGAACGTTATTTTTTTGGGCGAATTCCACCGAGCGCGACTGCATGACCTTCGAGCCGCTGGAGGCGAGCTCGAGCATCTCCTCGTAGGAAATCTCCGACAACTTGCTCGCGTTGAGCACGATGCGCGGGTCCGCGGTGTAGACGCCGTCGACGTCGGTGTAGATTTGACAGAGGTCGGCCTTGATCGAGGCGGCGACCGCGATGGCGGTGAGGTCGGAGCCGCCGCGGCCAAGGGTGGTGACTTCACCTTGGTCCGTGCAGCCCTGGAAGCCGGCGACCACGACGACTTTGCCTTCGTCGAGACGCGCGAGCAGGTCGCCGCCGGTGATGCGGGTGATGCGGGCGCGGGTGTGGATATCGTCGGTAAAGATACCGGCTTGGGCGCCCGTGCGCGAGACCGCCGGGACGCCGATGGCGTGGAGGGCCATCACCGTGAGGGCGATGGTCTCTTGTTCGCCGACGGCCATGAGGACATCCATCTCGCGCTCGTCGGGGAGCTTCGACAGGGCCTTGGCGCGGGCGATGAGGTCGTTGGTCACGCCGCTACGCGCGGAGACGACCACGACGATGCGGTGGCCTTGTGACCATTGTTCCTTGATCTTGGCTGCGACGTTCTGGATGCGGTCGACGCTGCCGACGGAGGTGCCGCCGTATTTCTGGACGATGAGGGCCACCGGGAGGTCAGGATTCGGGTGAGAAGATACGGAGTACGACGGGCTCCTCGAGCACGGTCTTGAGGCGGCGTAATTCGGCCAGGACCGCAGACATGCTGCGCTCGCTGACGGGGTAGGTCGAGAGCGTGACGGTACCGCGCCCTTGGTGGGGGTGCTCGTACTGGATCACGCGGGCGATGGACACCTTGTGCTTGGAGAAGATGCGGTAGACGCCCTCGGAGACGCCGGCCTTGTCGAGGAGCGAGAGGCGCAGGTAGAAGGGCGAGATGATCTCGTCGATCGAGGCCATGCGGAGGGCGCGTCCCGCCTTCTCGCGGGCGGAGAGGGCGTCAGGGGAGAGAGCCTGCGGGATGGCGCCGGTGAGGGCGGCGATGGCATCGACGATATCCCCGATGACGGCGGAAGCGGTCGCGTCGCCGCCGGCGCCGCGGCCGGTGAGCGTGGTGGCACCGACGACATCGCCGCGCAGCGTGATGCCGTTGTTGACGCCGGAGACGCGGGCGAGGATGTCGCGATTAGGGACGAGGGAAGGGTAGACGCCGACGGTCATCCAGTTGGCCTTGAAGTCGCGGCGGATGACGGCGAGGTGCTTGAGCGCAAAGCCGAAGCGACGGGCGAAATCGATGTCGGCCGGCCCGATCTTACGGATGCCTTCGACGAGCGTGCGTGCGGGCGGCGCCCACTTGCCGTGCGCCAACCAGGCGAGGATCGAGGCCTTATGGAAGGCGTCGACGCCATCGACGTCGAAGGAGGGGTCCGCTTCGGCGTAGCCGAGGGCTTGGGCTTCCTTCAACGCGTCGGCAAACGACAGGCCGTCCTCGCCCATGCGGGTGAGGATGTGATTACAGGTACCGTTGAGGATGCCGACGATCAGCTCGAAGCGGTTGGCGACGAGGCCCTCGCGGATGGCCTTGATGATCGGGATGCCGCCGGCGACACTGGCTTCGAAGAGAAATTGACCGCCATGTTTACGCACAGCCTGGAAAATCTCCGGCCCGTGTTCGCAGAGCAGGGCCTTGTTGGCGGAGACGACGATCTTGCCGAGCCGCAGCGCACGCAGGGTGAGCTCGCGGGCTTTGGTGGTGCCGCCGATGAGTTCACAGACTACGTGGACCTTTGGGTCGTCGATGATTGCCTTCGGGTTAGTTGTCAGCTTCGAGGCCGTGATCCTGACCGCGCGCTTCTTCTTGAGGTCGCGGACGGAGGCCTTGCGGAGGTCGAGCTTCACGCCGAGGCGCGATTCAAGGTCGGCCTGCTTTTCGTGCAGGTGTTTCCAGACGCCTTGGCCGACGGTGCCGAAGCCGAGGATACCGATGCCGATGGTGCGAGGAGCGGTCATTGCGAAAAGGTCAGGCTTGCTTGACGAAGCGGTTCTCGGTGCCGTTAAGCAGGCGAACGATGTTGGAACGGTGCGTCCAAATGTTAAAGGCGGCGAGGGCGCCGGCGAACCAGAATTCGGCTGGGCTGAACGTCAGCTTCGAGTAGAGCGGCAGTACCCAGCAAGAGATCGGTAGCGAGACGCTCAGGGCAAGCGAGGACAGGGAAACATAGCGCGAGAGCAGGAAGACGAGGCCCCAAATGGCGGCACCGATGAGGATCGGGACGGGTAGGAGGACGACGAGGCCGCCGATGGTCGAGGCCACACCCTTGCCGCCCTTGAATTTAAGGAAACAGGAGAAGCAGTGGCCGAGCAGCGTGCCGATCAAGCCAGCGACGCAGATTATGAAGTGGATTTCTGCCGCCGTCGGAGTCACTTCCATGCGGAGGAGGAGATAAGGCAGGCCAGCACCGACGAAACCCTTAAGGACGTCGAGGGCGAAGACGAGGTTGCCTGGGCCCTTGCCGAGCACGCGCTTGACGTTCGTGGCGCCGGGGTTGCCGGAGCCTTCCTTGAGGATATCGACGCCGTGCTTCTTCGCCACGAGCACGGCGAAATTGACGGACCCGAGGAGGTATCCGAAAAAGAAGAAGGTTCCGAGGGCCGCGAACATCGCTTAGGCTTCGATCAACTTGGCGCTGACGATCGCCGGATTACGCAGGATTTCGGCGAGGGCGGCGGCGCCAGGGGCGGTGTCGAGTTGGTAGACGGCGAGGGCGTTGGCTCCGCCGGTGCGGCTGAGGGCCATGTTCGCGATGTTCACGCGTTCCTTGGCGAGGAGCGTGCCGAGTGTACCGATGATGCCGGGCTGGTCCTGGTTCTCGATGAGCAGCAGCTTGCCCTCAGGGATGAATTCAAGGGTGCGGCCATTGATCGAGACGATCCGTAGCGACTGCGCCTTGCCGAGGATGGTACCGGCGACGGAGACAGACTTGCCGCCCGCGAGCGTGGCTTCGACGTGGATGAGTTCCTTATAATCGGCTTCGGCGGAGGAGCGCACGGTCTGGACCTCGACGCCGAGGGCCTTGAGCTTGCCGGGGGCATTCACGTCGGTGACGCCCTCAACGATCCCGCGCAGGTAACCGCGCTGGATCGCGCGGGCGATGGCGTTGGCCCCTTGGTCCGAGCCGGTGCCGTAGGTGGTCAGGCGCAGCGATTCGATGCGGCCGGGGGCGGCCAGCTGGCGGGCGATGGAGCCCAGCTTATGCGCCAGGGAGAGGAAGGGGCGAATCGCTTCGAGCGTTTGCGCGTCGACGGAAGGCAAGTTGACCGCATTGGCCGGAGAGCCACCGCCGAGGACGGTGATGGCCGCTTCGGCGACTTCGACGCCAACGTTCTCCTGGGCCTCGGAGGTGGAAGCGCCGAGGTGCGGGGAGAGGTGGGCGCGCGGGAAGGCACGCAGCGGATGGTCCTTGGCGAGAGGCTCCTCGACGAATACGTCGAAACCGCAGCCGCCGCACTGGCCGGAGGCGAGCGCCGCCGCGAGGGCGGCCTCGTCAACGATGCCACCACGGGCACAGTTCACGATCTTGACGCCTTTCTTCATCTTGGCGAAAGCGGCTGCATCGACCATGCCTTCNGTCGCGCCTTGCTTGCCCTTCTCGATGAGGGGCATGTGCACGGTAATATAGTCGGCGAGGGCGAAGACTTCGTCGAGCGACGCGATGGATACGCCCAGGGCCTTAGCGCGGCTCTCGGTGAGGTATGGATCATAGGCGAGCACCTTCATGCCGAATGCCAAGGCGCGCTTGGAGACCTCAGCGCCGATGCGGCCGAGTCCGAGGACGCCGAGGGTCTTGCCGAAGAGTTCGGANCCCGCGAGGGTCTTGCGGTCCCACTTGCCCTCGCGCATGGACTGCACCGCTTCGGGAACCGGTCGGGCGAGGGAGAGCAGGTGAGTGAAGGTGAGCTCCGCGGTCGCGACGGTGTTGCCCGAGGGGGTGTTCATCACAATGACCCCACGCTCGGTGGCGGCATCGACGTCGATGTTGTCGACCCCCACGCCGGCGCGGCCGACGCAGACGAGGCGTTGGGCGGCGGCGAGGACCTCCCGGGTGATCTGGGTTTCTGAGCGGACCAAGATGGCGTCGACGTCCGCGACGAGGCTCAGGATCTGCTCCGGAGTGGAACCATACGCCTCAATGACCTCATAGCCGGGCTGGGCTTTGAGGAGGGCGACTCCGGTGGGCGAAATCTTGTCAGCGACGAGTACCTTGGGCATGGTGATGGCGTGGAAAGTTTGTGGTGAGTCATAAATGCCCGCCGAAGCCAATGGCAAGCCCCTACCCCCGTCCGACTGTCATACCCGGCTCAGAGCCGGCGATGGGCGTAATCCGCCAATTCGTAGCAATCTGGGCTCATTTCTTCCAGAAAACGGCATGGGTCAAGGGGTCGGTAGCCCTCGCCGGAGATGGCGAAGCGGGGCGCGAAAAGATAGAGCACGTTCTCGGCGCGTGTGCAGGCGACGTAGAACAGCCGACGCTCTTCTTCGACGTCGCCCTCATCGATGGCCCTCGTCAGGGGTAACAGCCCGTCCGCCACCCCGAGTAGAAAGACGACTGGAAATTCCAGCCCTTTGGATTGGTGGATCGTCGTCAGGCGGAGCATATCCTCTTCGGGTTCAGCTTTCTTGTCGGAAGACTCGCCGTTGAGCAGCGCCACCTGGGCGACGAGGTCGCCGACGTCCTCGAATTTCGCGGCGAANCCGATGAGGCCCTGGAGGTCCTGCTCGCGGTCGCGCCAATCCGGGAAGATTGTCTTAAGGAAGCTTCCATACCAACCCTCGATACAGACGCGCACCGTCTCGGCGGGCGTCCGCGCGACCTTGACCGAGCGCGCGTCGGCCGAGGCGACGAAGAGATCGGGGGCGGGGGCCGCGGGACTCGGGGTGGCCCGGGCGGCCTCGATGCCTTCGAGCATGTCCTCGAGCGTGATGGTGAGGTCGTTGAAGTCGCCCTTCGCCGATTCCGGCACGCGCTTCAGGACGGTATCGGCGCGGAGGGCCCGGACGAGACCGCGGCCCTGCGCTTGGGCGGCCTCACGGGCGGCTTTGCTGATCTTGTCGGCGGCGACTGGACCGACCTTGGGGAGCAAGCAGAGCAGGCGGGAAAGCGCCACTTGGTCGAGCGGGTTGTGCACGAAGCGCAGGTGCGCGAGGATGTCCTTCACATGCGTGAGGTCGAAGAACTTATGGCCGCTGGTGATGACGAATGGGACGCCCATGGCGTTGAGCTCCATCTGCAGCTCGAGCGACTGGTAATGCGCACGGTAGAGAACATGCATGTCCTTCAGCGCCTGGCCTTCGTGGTGCAGCTGCATCAACTTGCGGACCACCAGCTTGGCCTGCTGCGAGGTATCGCCGACGGTGAAGACCGTGGGTGTCGGCCCGCTCGGGCGCACGGCCAGTAGGCGACGGTCGAAGCCCTCGACGCGCGGCCGGTGCCGGAGGATCTCGTTGGCGAAAGCGAGGATCTCCGGGGTCGAACGGTAGTTGGTGTCGATCGAGTGGATGAGCGTGCCGGGGTGGCGCTCCGGGAAGGCCACGATGTTCTCCCAGTCGGCACCGCGCCAGGTATAGATGCACTGGGCGTCGTCGCCGACGGCCATGATCTGGTGTTCGCTGGCGAGCAGGTCGATGATGCGGCTTTGCAGTCGGTTCGTATCTTGGAACTCGTCGACGAGGATATGCCGGAAGCGGCGACGGTAATGTTCAAGGGCGGCGGGGTCGTTTTCCAGGACGTGCAGCCAGAGGCCCAGCAGGTCGTCGAAATCGCAGAGGTTACGTTCCTTCTTCGCGGCCTCGTAACTCGCGCAGAACTGGAGCAGCTTGTCCGGGCCACCTTTCATCCAGTCGAGGCGTTCGGCGAGGACGTCGGGCAGCGGGCGGAGGGTGTTTCGGGCGTGCGAATAGGCGTCCAGGATGACGGCCGCCTTCGGGTTTGTCTTGTCTTTGATGAAGGCGCCGTCGACCGACTTCACGACCTCGGAGAAAAGCTGTTCGGATTCCTTCTGGTCCAAAATGGTGAAGTCCGGCGAGCGAGCGGCCACGGCCGCGTTGCGGCGCAGGATACGCTGACCGATGGAGTGGAACGTGCCGCCCCAGAACTGCCCGCGCGGGACGCCGGTCAGGTCCTCAACGCGCTCAAGCATCTCCTTGGCGGACTTATTCGTGAAGGTCAGCAGGAGGATGTCCCAAGGCTGGGCGCCTTGGTGCAGGAGCCAGGCGACGCGGTAGGTGAGGGTGCGGGTCTTGCCCGAGCCGGCGCCGGCGAGCACGAGGGCGGGACCGCGTGGCGAGGTCACCGCAGCGTATTGCTCGTCGTTGAGCTCGCCGCGGAAATCGACGGGGGGCAGGCCTTCCACGGGTTAGCGGGCGGGTCGCTGACGGCGATCCATCAGGCCGAACTTGGTGACCTGTTCGTCGGCGCGATAGGAGGAGCGGACCAGCGGTCCGGACTCGACGTGCTTGACGCCGGCTTCCAGGGCAAAGGCTTTCCACTCGGCGAATTCGGCGGGCGTCACCCAGCGATCGATGGGGGCGTGTTCCTTACTGGGTGAGAGATACTGGCCGATTGTCAGGATGTCGACCTGGGCGGCGGCGATGTCCCGGATGAGCTGGGCGACCTCTTCGTGGCGTTCGCCGATGCCGAGCATCATGCCAGTCTTGGTGATGAAGTCGCGGGACTTGGCGTGTCGGAGTACCCAGAAGGAGCGTTCATAGCGGGCGGTCTTGCGCACGGGCCGCTGGAGGCGTTCGACCGTCTCGAGGTTATGGTTCAGGATGTCCGGACGGGCGTCGAGCAGGGTATCGAGGTGAATCTGCTCGCCGCGAAAATCGGCCGGCAGGACCTCGATGGTGGTGTCGGGGCAGCGATTGCGGGTGGCGCGGACGGTCGCGGCCCAGACGGAGGCGCCGCCATCCTTGAGGTCGTCGCGGGCGACGGAGGTGATGACCACGTGCTTGAGNTTCATCAGGGCGATGGATTCCGCCACGCGGGCCGGTTCGCCGAGGTCGAGTTCGCTGGGGCGCCCGGAAAGCACTGCGCAGAAGGTGCAGGAACGGGTACAGATGTTGCCGAGGATCATCACCGTCGCGCTGCCGCGGGACCAGCATTCGCCCATGTTGGGGCATTGCGCGGACTGGCAGACCGTGTGCAGCTTGTGCTGATCGACGTTCTTCTTGGTCTCCAGGAAGTCGGGGCCGCTGGGGAGCTTGGCGCGGAGCCAATCGGGTTTGCGGGCGGACTCGAGCATGGAGAAAGGCAACATTGCCGACTCGGGCCAGTTTTCAACCTTACAAAGAAGAAGGGGTGCTCTCCTAACGGAAAGCACCCCTTTTTGCTATGAGTTCAGGCAGACCTTAGAAGGTCTTCTTGAGCGAGACAGCGGTGATGTTGTCGCCGCCCTGGACGTCCGAGAAGGACACCGTGCCAGTGCAACCGAACACCGGGTAGCTCAGGCCGACCGCGTAGTCGTCATTGCTGGAGGCGCGATCGTTACCGTAGTGGAGACCAATGGTCAGACCCTTGAAGGCGGCCACATCGTAGCTGTAGTTAGCTTCGTAGTAGTAGTCGGAGAGGGTACCGTTGATGCCCTTGGAGGCTTTGAGCTGCACGCCGGCGTAGGTGACGCCGAGGTTGGCTTCAGAGGCACCAGCGGCGCCGTTGTAGGAGTAGTTGATGTAGCCGACCGAGACGTCGAGGGCACCGACCTTGAAGCCGTAGTTGGCGTAGAGATCGATTTCGAGATTGCCGAGGGCGGCGCTGACGTTGGAAGCGAAGATACCAGCCGAGAGGCCGGAACCGTGAGCGACGTCATACTGAGCGGACAGCGCAGTCTTGCCTTCCGTCTGGGAGACGCCACGGAAGACGTACTCGCTGGACAGCGTCACGTTGCCAGAGGTGGTGAACGCCGAGGCAGCGGCGGGCGCCGACTGAGCAAAGCTCGCGGCAGCGGTGAGGGTGAGGAGGGTGATGGAGGTGTGCTTCATTTCGTTCTCCGATGTGCTTAGATTTTTCAGAAATGCCATCCATTTTTAACCAATACCCTAAAATTGGAGATAAAAACGCACGTTTTGGTCAAAATACGGCACTTTTGCTATGATTACAGCTGAAAATACCTAATTCACATAGCACTCCAAGTGCTCTTCCGCGGCCTTTTCCCAGCTGAACTGAGCCGTCATCGCGGCCTTTTGCACCGCCTTGAGGGAGGCAGGTTGCCGATAAAGTTCTAACGCCTGAGAAAGGGCCCAAGCGATGCCTGCTTGGTCGGCATGCTCGAAGACGATGCCGGTGCCCTTGCGCTTTCCATTCCAACCGCTGACGGTGTCGGCCAGGCCACCGGTGGACCGGACAATCGGAAGCGTACCGTAGGCCATGGAATACATTTGGTTGAGGCCGCAGGGCTCGAAGCGGCTGGGCATGAGGAAGAAGTCGGCCCCGGCTTCAATCCGGTGCGCGAGTCCGTTGTCGTAGCCGATCCGGACGGCGCAGTGAGCGGGGAAGTCGGCCGCCATCCGTAAGAACTCCTTTTCAAGCCCGGCGTCCCCGCTACCCAGGAGCACGAACTGTAACTTTCCTTCACGGAGGAAGGGCGGGAGTGCGCGTCCGGCCAGGTCCAGGCCTTTCTGTTCGTAGAGGCGGGAGACGACGCCGATGAGCGGCACCTCGAGTCCGGGAGCGAGGCCGAGTTCGCGCAACAGGGCGGCCTTGCAAACGGCCTTGCCGGCGGGTTGCTGCGCGGAAAACGGCGCGGCGATATGTGCGTCGTCCGCCGGATTCCATTCGTCGCGGTCGACGCCATTGAGAATGCCGCGCAGTGCGCTGGCCCGGCGGCGCACGACGTCATCTAAGCCATAACCGAAGGCGGGCGTGAGGATTTCCTGCGCATACGTCGGGCTGACGGTGATGACTTTCGCGGCGTGCAGGATGCCGCCCTTGAGGAAGTTGACGGAGCCGAGGCATTCGAGTTCCTCTGGGCTCCAGAGAAATGCCGGCAGGCCGAGGTAGGCCATGATCCGCTTGGGGTAGAGGCCTTGGTGCTGCAGGTTATGGATCGTGAGGACAGACCGCGCGGCCCCCAGCGCCGTTGCCTTGAGCGTGGTGTTGAGCAACACGGGCACGAGCCCGGCCGTCCAATCGTGGCCATGCACGATATCCGGAATCCAGTTGGTGGCCAGGCAGGCATCCAGCGCGGCGCGGGCGTAGAAAGCGGCGCGTTCGCCGGCATCCTCTCGGGCAGGGTAGATCTCGCGGGCGCCGTAGAAATCGTCGTGTTCGACGAACCAGGCTTCGAAATTCGGCGAGACCGGCTGGGTGCGGATCCGGCAGGCGGCCTTGCGGGCATCGCCGTGCACGCCGACCTTGAGCGACTCGATGAGCGTGCCCATCTGCGCCCGCCCGCGGACGGAGCCATACAGCGGCGTCACCGCGCGCACCTCATGACCCCGTGCGGCTAAGGCCTTGCCCAGCGCCACGGTGGCGTCGCCGAGGCCGCCGGCCTTGGACCAGGGCGCCAACTCGGGAGTCACGAAAAGAATCTTCATGCGGAAGGTCGGTCCTCGCGGGGCCGGCCGCAGCGGTTGAGCAGCGGCACGAAGACGATGAGGAAAGCCAAGGCCGCGACCATGGCGACGTTGCCCGCCAGGTCATGGACGCTGCCGAGCGAGGAGAACCCAGCCTGCCCATGCTCGACGCCGGCCAAGTCGCGTTCGAGCGATGGCGACCCATGGCGCAGCGCGTGGAAGGTGAGGAAGGTGTTGCGCCCGATGTTGAGCAGGATCGCGGTGAAGCCGGCGAGCCCGATGAGCGCCAATCGCCGCAATAACGCTCCCGGGAACTTGCCTTCGAGGAAGACCGCGCCCAAGAAGGCTCCGGCGAAGACGCAGGCGGACAACGACCGGATTCCGGAGCAGGCCTCGGCGACGCCGACGGCGTCGCCGTTGGGGAAGATAATGGTGTTGCCGCTGACGCGGATGGCATGGTCGTTCGCGCGCAGGATGCCGGACACGACTTCGGTGACGTTGGTGAGCAGCGCGCCCTTGAGCTGCTCGTCGACGAGATACAGGAACGGACCGGAAATCAGCCACACGCCGGCAGGGAAGACCAGCAGGCCGACCGTGCGCCAGCGCGCGGTCGTCGCCGCTGCGCCGGACTGCGGACCGCGGACTGAGATGAAGGCGAAGGCGAGCGCGGCACCCGCCAGG
>JGI12547J11936_1000031_pt1 | contig 26247 bp, 28 predicted proteins | sample LakEriepJuly2011_2_FD_11936 | JGI IMG/M metagenome (IMG submission 11936)
TCAACCTCCCATTCTTATCTATTGGCGCAGTTGGATTTGTTTCAGTGTGTGGCCACACGGTAGGTAGCGAACTTAGAGAGATGCTTGATGCTTGGTTTGCAGGGGATACTGCCCGAGCACTTGAAATTCATCAGAGACTAGTTCCAGTATTTAAGGGAACATTTAAAACACAAGGCGCAATATTAACCAAGGCAGCGATGAATCTTATGGGTCTGCCCGGTGGCACCACACGACTTCCTCTTGTAGATGCAACACCGGCTCAGATCGCTACATTGCGCGAAGATCTTATCGCCGGTGGCGTGCAGCTTGGCTAACGTAATTTAATATGACTCATCCACATCCTCATTTAGGTACTCCACCTAAACTCGCCACTGGCGGACTTCGCATCGTTGCTCTCGGCGGAATTGCTGAAATTGGTCGCAATATGACTGTCTATGAAAGTAAGGGCAAGCTCCTTGTTGTTGATTGTGGAGTTCTTTTTCCGGAAGATAATCAGCCAGGAATCGATCTTATTCTTCCTGATTTTTCTTACATTCGTGATCGCCTTGAAGATGTGATCGCAATTGTTCTTACACATGGCCATGAAGATCACATTGGTGCAGTTCCATATCTACTGCGCGAACGCGGAGATATTCCTTTATATGGATCACCACTAACGCTTGCGCTCATTACAGCTAAACTTAAAGAGCACCGGATCAGCGCACTTACTCGTGAAGTTCGCGAAGGTATGACTGAAGATGTTGGACCCTTTGAGCTTGAGTTTGTCGCGGTAAACCACTCGATACCCGATGCTTTGGCTATCTCAATTCGCACTGAGGCAGGTCGAGTCCTTCACACCGGTGATTTTAAAATGGATCAACTTCCGCTAGATGGTCGCCTTACCGATCTTCGCACTTTTGCCAGAATGGGAGAAGAAGGCGTAGATATCTTCCTTGTTGATTCTACAAATGCAGATGTCCCAGGATTTACCCCGTCAGAGCGAGAGATCATGCCCGCGTTGCATCGCGTGATTGCATCAACAAAGAGGCGAGTAATCGTTGCATCTTTCTCTTCTCACGTGCATCGCGTTCAACAAGTAATTGATGTCGCAGCAGAGAATGGTCGAAAAGTTGTATTCATCGGCCGGTCAATGGTGCGTAATATGAAAATTGCTCAGGAGATGGGTTACCTGACTGTTCCGCCAAATTTAGTTCTCGATGCCAAAGATCTCGAAAACTATGGAGATGATGTTGTTTTAATTTGTACAGGCTCTCAGGGTGAACCGATGGCAGCCCTATCTCGCATGGCTAATGGAGACCATCAGATCCGCGTAGGTCAAGGCGACACTGTCATTCTTGCCTCATCACTGATTCCAGGCAATGAAAATTCGGTCTTTCGAATTATTAATGAACTGACACGTTTCGGTGCGAAGGTAGTCCACAAGGCAAATGCGATGGTGCATGTATCTGGCCACGCAGCTGCGGGAGAGCTCCTCTATTGCTACAACATTGTTAAGCCAAAGTACGCGCTTCCTGTTCATGGTGAGTGGAGACATCTCAAGGCAAATGCAGAGTTGGCAATCGAATCAGGAGTACCTCGCGAGAACGCCTTCATCATCGAAAATGGAATTGTTGTCGATCTTATTGATCATGTTGCCGAAGTAGTTGGCTCTGTACCTTGTGGATTTGTCTATGTAGATGGTCAGAGTATTGGCGATATCACCGAGTCCTCCTTGAAAGATCGCCGCATTCTTGGCGAAGAAGGATTTATCTCAGTATTTGTTGTTGTCGAGGCGCAGAGTGGAAAAATTATTTCAGGGCCAGATATACACGCTCGAGGTTTTAATGAAGATGAAGCTCTCTTTGATGAAGTCAAGAAAGAGATCGAAAAAGCCTTGGCTCGCGCTGTTGCTGACGGAATTGATGGAACCCACCAATTGCAGCAGGTTGTTCGACGGACTATTGGAAATTGGGTGGGACAAAAACATCGGCGCCGTCCGATGATTGTTCCCGTGGTTGTAGAGGTCTAACTGATAATATAAAAGGTGTGGCCAAGAAAAAGACTCGCACAAAACAAGGTTCAACCTTCCTTGCAGTAGTCGGCCGCGCTATCAGCGCCACCTGGTCAGCAATCGCTCAAGCACTTGGTTCATCTGTCCGCTTCTTGGCTCGCGGAGCTAAAGATCTAGATCCCGCTCATCGTCGTGATGGGGCAGCTTTACTGGTTCTCATTCTGGCTCTTGCTTCGTTAGTCGGAACATGGTTTAAATCCCAGAGCATCTTGAGCGATTTTCTCTACGCGGTTTTCTACGGTGCATTTGGCAAAATCGGATTCTTTGCCCCCATTATTCTCGGATATTTTGCATTTCGAATCTTTAGGAAGCCAGAAGATAGTAAGTCCTTAGGACGCATGGTTATCGGCGTTCTCATGCTTCTGATTTCTAGCACAGGACTTATCCATTTTGTTTCGGGATTTGCTGCACCGGTAGATGGCGCAACAGATATGAGAAACGGTGGAGGCCTTCTCGGATATGGCGTTTCATTTCCCCTAGAGCGACTTATGACGGAAGTCCTTGCCCAACCTTTCTTAGTACTACTCTTCATCTTTGGAATATTGATAACAACGGCAACTCCTTTTTCGGCGGTGCTCGCAAAAATCTCAGCACTCTTCTCATGGATGTGGAGTAAGAGACCAGAGCGCACAGAAGAAGAATTTGAAATTACCGATACACCACCTTTTGATACGCCTGTAGTTGGATGGCATTCAGATTCAGATCCAGAAGAAGATGAACCCTTAGATGAAGATGAATTCGATCAGGAATTTACAGTTGAGACACCGAGACCGCTAGTACCGCTCACGGGTCAGGCGACAAGCGGGGGAGTTGTCAAACGTATCGAGCAGCTTCTTCTTACCGGGGATTCGACCTATGAACTTCCACCGCAAGATCTATTGCGAACTGGCCCAGCCGCAAAGAGTAAGAGCAAGGCGAATGAGACTGTAGTAGCAGCGCTCACCGAGGTCTTCAAGCAATTTGAAATTGATGCTGAAGTGACAGGATTTATGCGCGGTCCAACGGTAACCCGCTATGAAGTTGAGTTGGGAAATGCTGTAAAAGTTGAGCGCATTACCGCACTCGCTAAGAATATCTCTTACGCTGTGGCAAGTAGCGACGTACGTATCCTTTCTCCAATTCCAGGAAAGTCTGCCGTCGGTATTGAAATTCCAAATGCTGACCGTGAAATCGTCGCTTTAGGTGATGTGATGCGCTCATCGGTTGCCGGCCAAGACCACCATCCGATGCTGGTGGCGCTCGGAAAAGATGTTGAAGGTAATTTTGTCTGTGCAAATCTAGCGAAGATGCCCCATCTCCTTGTAGCAGGTGCAACTGGTGCTGGAAAATCATCAATGATCAATGCAATGATTTCATCGATTCTGATGCGCGCAACACCTGATGAGGTTCGTCTTGTTCTTATTGATCCAAAGCGCGTAGAGCTCACCGCATATGAAGGTATTCCACATCTGATTACACCAATTATTACTAACCCGAAGAAGGCGGCAGATGCTCTTACCTGGGTTGTGCGTGAGATGGATCTTCGTTACGAAGATCTAGCAACTTTTGGGTTTAGACATATCGATGATTTCAACAAGGCTGTTCGCGCAGGCAAGGTAAAGCCTCCCGAAGGTAGCGATCGAGTAGTCGAGCCCTATCCCTATTTACTTGTCATTATCGATGAGCTAGCAGACCTCATGATGATTGCTCCCCGTGAAGTAGAAGAATCTGTTGTCCGTATTACCCAATTGGCGCGTTCTGCAGGTATTCACTTAGTTCTTGCAACTCAACGCCCTAGCGTTGATGTTGTAACGGGGCTTATTAAGGCAAATGTTCCATCACGTCTCTCGTTTGCAACTTCATCACTTGCCGATAGTCGCGTGATTCTCGATAGCCCCGGAGCCGAAAAGTTAGTTGGACAAGGTGATGCCCTCTTCATTCCAATGGGAACATCTCGGGCAATACGTATTCAAGGGGCATATATTTCAGAGCGAGAGATTGAAGCCATCGTCGGCCATGTGAAGAAGCAGCTTTCTCCACGTTATCGCGAGGATGTCACCGCACCTGCCGTATCGACTAAGCAGATTGAAAAAGAGATTGGCGATGATCTTGATCTGCTCTGTCAGGCAGTTGAGCTAGTTGTCGGTACACAATTTGGCTCAACATCAATGTTACAACGAAAATTACGGGTTGGTTTTGCAAAGGCTGGACGCTTAATGGATCTCATGGAATCTCGAGGAATAGTCGGTCCATCCGAAGGGTCCAAGGCGCGCGTTGTCATGGTCAAAGCCGATGAACTGGATTCGGTTTTAGCCACGCTCCGCGACTACTGATCTCACCCTGTTCAAGAAAAGTTCACCCTAATCTCACTAGGTTTGAGGGTAGTCGTCACCCTAGAATTTGATCGCGGGATGAATAATCACCCCCAACAAATGAGAATGTTGGCTAGATGACACTCGGTGAGTTCTTACAACAAGCGCGCGAAAACGCGGGCTTGAGCATTGACGAACTCGCACATATTGTGAATCTTCGCCCCGGCCTTATTCGGGCGATGGAGTCAAATGATTTTCTTCCTTGTGGCGGAGATACTTATGCACGAGGACACATCAGAAATATTGCTCAAATAACTGGATCTAACGTTCTAGAGCTGTTGGCGATGTATGACGCAGAACATTCTGTCGACTCGCGATCTATTCATTCCCAGCTTGTTGATAATAACGCTGCTGCAATTCGTAGCGAAAATCGAAAACTGTCCTGGAAAGTTCTCGTTGGTGCATCCCTTTCAATAGTTTTGCTTATTGGCGTAGCTCAATTTGCCATTAGCGCAATTGATTCAGAGCCGGCAACAACATCAATAGTCACAGAGGAAGCCACACCAACGAAATCACCTACACCTTCACCAACCGCATCAGCATCCCCATCTACGAATTCTTCGGATGCTTCGACAGTCAATCAACAACTCACTCTGTCGATCGCTGCCACTCGCGGTAACTCAAATATTGATGTTGTCATCGGGGGAGTGCACGTATATAAAGGCCCACTCTTTCAAGGCGAATCAAAATCTTTTGCTGGAGAGACTTCCATTTCAGTCTTCTTGGGAAATGCGGGCGATCTTGATCTCACTCTCAATGGTGAGAAATTGGCTCCATTGGGTGAGCGAAATCAGGAAATACGTAAGACTTTCAGAGCCAAGTAAGCTCTCACACTGTACTATCTGACAAATGAGTCGGACAGTTGCAATAGTAACAATGGGTTGCGCCCGAAATGATGTTGACTCCGAAGAGTTAGCTGGCCGCCTTGAGGCCGATGGTTGGACCCTAGTTTCAGATGTTGAAGATGCCGAAGTAGCCGTTGTAAATACATGTGGCTTTATCGAATCGGCGAAAAAGGATTCAGTGGATGCCCTTCTTGAGGCTAATTCCCTCAAAGGTCACGGCGTAACTCGCGCGGTTGTGGCCGTGGGTTGCATGGCCGAGCGCTACGGAAAAGAGTTAGCTGAGGCGCTCCCCGAAGCAGATGCGATTTTGGGATTTGATGATTACCAAGATATTTCAGCACGCTTGCAATCAATTATTTCAGGGCAGTCTCATGTCTCACACACACCTCGCGATCGACGTTCACTCCTGCCAATCGCACCAGTTGACCGTGCAAAAGCTCGAGATGAAAATTATGAATCTTCTCTTGGCGCGGGAGGGTCAATCTTTCGTAAGCGATTGGGTGATGCGCCATGGGCACCGTTAAAAATTGCGTCGGGTTGTGATCGACGCTGCTCATTCTGCGCAATCCCATACTTCAGAGGATCATTTGTCTCACGCAGACCTACCGAAGTTTTGAAAGAAGCCGAATGGCTTGCCCAGAACGGTGTGAGCGAACTCTTTCTGGTCAGTGAAAACACAACATCATATGGAAAAGATCTCGGTGATCTCATGCTGATGGAGAAGATCCTTCACGAGTTTGGCGAAATTCCTGGCATCGAACGAGTCCGCCTCTCCTATTTGCAGCCCGCAGAGATGCGTCCCTCACTTCTTCAAGCGATGATCGCAACCGATAAAGTTGCTCCGTACTTTGATCTCTCTTTCCAACACGTGAGCCCTACTCTCTTGAGACGAATGCGACGTTTTGGCGATAGCGAAAAATTCTTACATCTGATCACCCAAATCCGTGCTCTCTCTCCAGAGGCTGGAATTAGATCTAACTTCATCGTTGGATTTCCTGGTGAGACTGAAGAAGACTTTAATCTTCTGGCAGATTTCATCACTCAGGCTCAGCTTGATGCAATTGGAATCTTTGGATACTCAGATGAAGATAAGACTGAGGCGCTTGATCTTTCGGACAAGGTCGATGGTGAAATCATTGCAGAGCGCGTTCAATCTCTTTCTTCTCTCGCCGATGAAATGGTCACTCTGCGCGCTGCCACTCGCATCGGCGAGCAGGTGCGAGTGCTTATTGAAGATGAAGAGAACCAGGAGGGTCGAGCTGCTCATCAAGGACCTGAAGTCGATGGAACAACCTCGTTTGTTGGAACCTCATTCAAAGTTGGGCAATACGTGGATGGAGTTATCACCCAGTCACTCGGCGCAGATTTGATTGCACGGCCACTATGAAGAAGTTTCTCTCACCGAATTCAATCACTCTTGCACGAATTGTTCTAATTCCAATTGGTGTTTATGCGATCTTTAAAAATGGTGGCGATGATTCGACCTGGCAAATAATTGCCTGGTGCATTTACTTTGTTTTGGGCTTGTCAGATATGCTCGATGGCCATCTAGCGCGTGCTACTAACCAAGTCAGCGAACTCGGTAAATTTCTAGATCCTGTTGCAGATAAGGCGCTCATAGGTTCAGCCATGATCTCCCTATCAATCTTGGGCAGATTTCCATGGTGGATTACCGCCGTTATCTTGGTGCGCGAGATTGGAATTACACTCTTTCGCTTAGCAGTGATCAAGCGCGGGGTCATTCCAGCAAATCGTGGAGGTAAGATCAAGAGCGCTTTCCAAAGCTTTGGAGTTGGTTTCTTTATGCTTCCAATGCCTGAGGGTCTGTACTGGTTCCGCGACGGATTTATTGCAATAGCAATTGCTCTCACTATCGTCACAGGCGTTAACTATGTACGATTGGCGCTGAAGAGACCGTAAGTCATTCCGTAAGCCAACTAGGGGGAGGGTAGATGTCGCTCACCTCTGAAGCATCTTCCATGGTGAAGGAGATAATCCGCACTCTTGGCGAGAGCAACGAATCCCTGGTTACAGCCGAGTCAATTACTGCTGGCGGGCTAAGCGCTGCAATTACATCTGTTGAAGGTTCATCACAAATCTTTCTTGGTGCAATTGTTGCCTATCAAGATCATGTTAAAACTGACGTGCTTGGCATTGATGAAGCGATCATTGCAACTCATACTGTTTATAGCCAAGAAGTTGCGGTCGCAATGGCGCAAGCGGTCCGTTTAAAATTTGGCGCTACATGGGCAATTGCAACAACAGGAGTTGCCGGCCCTGGTCCATCTGATGGCATCCCATCGGGCACTGTCTGGGTTGCTATCGACGGTCCAGTTGCCCAGAGCCTGGAACTTTCCCTTGCAGGTGGGCGTGAAAGTGTGCGAAACGCCACCGTTGCCACTGCAATCGGCTCATTTACGCGTATCCTTAGAGAACGTGCGCGCCAAGTCGCCGCAGGTCACTAAGCAGGTCGATAAAAGATAGGGAGGGAGCAACGATGGTTTTACTACGTGAAGCAGTCGGTAGTTCACTCCGTGCTGCCCGAACAGAGCAATCTCGAACGCTTCGCGATGTTGCACGCCAAGCTCGCGTCTCCCTGGGTTATCTCTCAGAAGTTGAACGCGGCCAGAAAGAAGCATCATCTGAGTTGCTTAACGCAATTTGCGATGCACTCGGTCTACAACTATCAGCTCTTCTGAGTGATGTCACTGTTCAGATCGCATCTGGCGAGATTGCAAAGCTCTCCGTTGTCGACGCAGCCTAAGTACGCCACACAAGGCGCATCTCACCGCCGTACCGAAGACGCGATACTTCAATCAACTAAGGTTTTAATCTCCAAATCTGGACTCACAAAAATCTCAATGATCGATATCGCATTGGCATCTGAGGTGGCTCGTGCAACTTTATACAATCACTTTCGCGATAAGCACTCAGTTATCGAAGCCCTTTTAGCATCTGAAGTCGCACGTATTATCGAGTTATCGAAGCTTGCTGGAACTCCTGCAGATGCACTTGAATCACTTTCCATCGCAATTTCCTCCGATGGAGCGCTCGCCAGTCTTCGCGATCACGATCCAGCGCTCATTGCTCAACTTCTTATTCACAGTGAACACCCTCTCTATTTAGATTTCGCACGCGCAATTTATGCTCTCACTCAATCACAGAGCGCTACTGGCCTTGCCATGCGTTGGTTGTTGGGGCAGGTGGTACAGCCCCTTACTCCGGAACAATCTCGAGAGCAGGCAGTGTTGCTCGTAGAAAATACACTTTTTTAAATTCTCTTTATGCGAATTTCGGATCTGCGCGAGCGACTCACCCTCTCTTTTGGGCAAGAGTGGGCGCCTTCGTTCTGCAAGGACATCGCAATTTCTGAGTTAGGAAGTAAAACTGTTGATGAAGCCCTAGCCTCGGGTATCGAAGCTGCCGATATCTGGCGCGCAGTGTGTAATTCACACCCAACAGAAACATTTGCCTACAAGTACTAAGTGCAAATAGTTTGCAGATATTCTTGACCTATCTCACTCAATTTGCTGTAACTAGAAATTGATTTTTCTATTCTTCGCATCTACAGTACGGATCATGTTTACAAAGAGACGCGTGATTGATTACTGCCGCGTTAATACCTCTATTTGCTCTTAATTCGCTTTCATAGCTTCGCCTGCTTTACCCGTTTTTCCCAAACCACCCAACTAAAAAATAAAGAGGACTACTATGTTTATTTCAAAGAAGAAAATCGTTGCACTGGCAGCTTCGGTATCTGTTCTTGCTATCACCGCCACATCATTTACACCAGCTCAGGCTGCACCAAAGAATCTAGCGCGTGCTGTTGTGCAGCCAGATTGGCTTGAGAAGAACCTTGATGACCCTAAGGTTGTTGTGATCGAAGTAAGTACTGAGCCAGGAATCTACGAGCGCGGACACATCAGAAATTCAGTCAAAATTACTTGGCATACTGATCTGGTCGACACCGTTAATCGTGATGTTGTCTCTGCTGCGAATTTCCAAAAGTTTGCGCAAGCCGCTGGAATTAGCCAGGACACGACAGTTGTTCTCTATGGAGATAAGAACAATTGGTTTGCAGCCTGGGGAGCATGGATCTTTAATCTCTACGGTGCAAAGGATGTTCGTATTCTCGATGGTGGCCGAGTTAAGTGGGAGAAGGATGGACGTGCTCTCACCACAGCTGTTACCACCAAGGCTAAAGGTAATTTCACCAGCACTCGTTTAGATAAGACTATGCGTGCAACCTTGCTGCAAGACATCATTCAGGTAGCAAAGAAGCGTGTAAAGGTTGATCTCATCGACATTCGTTCTGCAGATGAATACAGCGGGAAGATATTTGCTCCAGCTGGATTCCAGGAATTGGCTGTGCGTGCAGGACATATTCCAGGTGCGATCAACATCCCTTGGGGCTTAAATGTAAATGCCGACGGAACTTTTAAGACAGTTGCCGAACTCAAGAAAGTCTACGCAGATAAGGGTGTCGAGGGAAAGCAACCGATTATCACCTATTGCCGTATTGGTGAGCGTTCCTCATTAACATGGTTTGTTCTCAGCGAAATTCTTGGATATGACGTCAAGAATTACGATGGCTCTTGGACTGAATATGGAAATACAGTTGGAGTACCAATTTCGAATCCTTCAGGCACGATCTGGGGTAATTCATAATTTCTACAGACTCTCAACTCAGCGGGGGTTCCAGTACATCTGGGACTCCTGCTGAGTCATTCTCTTGGAGTAAGGGCGATACCTTTCGAACCGCTGCAGCAGTTGTGATCGTTGCTATCTTGCTCGGTCTGGCTTACCTTCTCTCTGGGCGCGAAGGCACGGGAGCACAAGCTTCATTTTCACTTCTGATCGGTACGGCCCTTGGAATTATTTTCGAGCGAGCTCGATTCTGCTTCTTCTGTATTTTTCGTGATGCCATTGAAGATCGCAATACAACACCAATCCTTTCAATACTGAGTGCAATCGCAGTCGGTAGCGTCGGATACGCAATTCTCTTTGGCCAATTTTTGCCTGATACATCTACTGAGTATTTCCCACCCAATGCGCATATCGGTCCCGTAAGTTGGGTGCTAGTTGTCGCTGGATTAGTTTTTGGTGTGGGAATGACTCTCTCTGGTGCATGTATCAGTGGTCATCTCTATCGCATCGGCCAGGGATCATTACGTGGATTTCCTGCACTCCTAGGTTCTCTCATTGGATTTGGTTTGGGATTTGCCACGTGGAATGAGCTCTATCTTTCAACGCTGATATCCGCACCTAGAACTTGGCTGCCTCACACATTTGGTTATGCAGGTTCACTCTTTATTACCTTGGCCGTCCTACTTGCTCTTGCTCTCATAGCAAGACGCTGGCGCGCTACCTCTGAGCCTATTTCCAGCGAACCATCAACGAACTTCTACTCTGCCTTGATTATTAAGCGCTGGCCACCACTTTTATCTGGCGCTCTCGTGGGAGTAATCGGAACAGTTGCTTACCTACGTATTGAACCTCTTGGTGTCACCCGACAATTAAGCACAACGGCTAGAACAGTGTTAAGTAATCGGGGCTATCTTCCTGAGACACTCGAGGGTTTAGATGTGATGAAGGGATGCATAGCTGTCATCAGCTCAACTGTGACCAACAACGGATGGCTCATTATCGGAATCGTCTTTGCATCCCTTGCTGCAGCGCTAGCCGGAAATAGATTCTCATGGCAGAACATCACAGTGAAGAATGGTCTCACCGCACTTATTGGTGGAGTGCTTCTGGGCTGGTCTTCTATGATTGCACTCGGTTGTACCGTGGGAGTATTGCTTTCAGGAACGCAAGCCTTTGCGTTATCGGGCTGGGTCTTCTTCGCCACAGTATTTATTGGAACAGTGGTTAGCATTAAACTTAAGCTTCATAAGATTTAAATAGCGATTATTTCCAGTACCCATGGATCGCCATCACGTGGTGGTGTCAGTGCGCAGGGATACTTCTCTGAGATAATCGCATAGATATCTTCAGGTGTTTTTGGAATTGAACGACTGACAAGAAGCGCCCTAGTAACTTCTCCTCGTGTCTTTTTCGACATATGGGTAATTACTTTGCGTTCGCCATCGACGACAGTGGATGCGCGAATTGCCACTGTGACATTGGCGGGTGCGCTCCAGACGGCTTGATAAGTCGATGATCTGCAATCAATAATGAGATCGTGCTTGTATCCAGCTAACTTTTTCTCAACGATTGGACGCATGGCTACTGAATTAATCTTCTCTTTATAAAATTCGATGCGGTCACTGGGGGAGAGCGCCCCATATTTGGCCGAGATGATCACCACCGACTTTTCACATCGCGCCTTTGCACTTGGTGAGAGTGATTGATAATCCAGAGCCTTGTAGAGAACCCCGCTATAGACCGCCATGGCCGGTTGTGGGCCTTTCGGCGTCTGGTTCTTGCCCTCAGAAGGGGGAAGCAGGATCAACATGGGGCCATTCTGGGCGTTGGAGGCCACCGCGAGGTGCAAAAGGGCGACACGCCGCCTGTGATGTCAGTGGGGGGTGCTAGTTTTCGAACAGGTGTTCGGTTACCCTTACATCTGTTCAACCAGAGCGGTTCCATCTTCCGCCCACAGCTCTTCCCCAGATGCTGTGGTCCGTCGGTGGGTCTCCGTACCTTCTGGACCGTTACCAACGTATGGCGTAGGCCAGACGTTCTACCTAAGGAGTGAAAGTGGCAGCAAAAGAAGCAAAGCCAGATGCACCATCCGATCGCGCAACATCTGATCGTCAGAAAGCCCTCGATACCGCCCTCGCCCAGATCGAACGTCAATTTGGTAAAGGTTCGGTTATCAAGATGTCTGATAAGCAGGCACAAGTTATTGAAGTAATCCCAACGGGATCTGTCGCACTTGATATCGCTCTCGGTATCGGTGGACTTCCTCGCGGTCGAATCGTAGAGATCTACGGACCAGAATCTTCAGGTAAGACAACTCTGACGCTACATGCAATTGCAAGCGCACAGAAGCTAGGCGGAATCTGCGCATTTATCGATGCAGAGCATGCATTTGATGCAGAGTATGCACGCAAGCTCGGTGTAGATATCGATGCGCTCCTTGTCTCACAGCCAGATACAGGTGAGCAAGCACTTGAGATCATGGATATGTTAGTTCGTTCCGGAGCACTCGACCTCGTTGTCGTTGACTCTGTTGCAGCTCTCGTTCCACGCGCTGAAATTGAAGGCGAGATGGGTGATTCTCATATGGGTCTTCAGGCTCGTCTGATGTCACAAGCGCTTCGTAAAATGACTGGTGCACTTCACCAATCAAAGACCACCGCAATCTTTATCAACCAGCTACGCGACAAGATCGGTGTCTTCTTCGGTTCACCTGAGACAACAACCGGCGGTAAGGCACTTAAGTTCTACGCCTCGGTTCGCCTTGATATCCGTCGCATTGAAACTCTTAAAGATGGAACAGAGTCTGTTGGTAACCGCACACGCGTCAAGGTTGTTAAGAACAAGATGGCTCCACCATTTAAGCAAGCTGAGTTTGACATCATCTACGGTGTTGGAATCTCACGCGAAGGCTCTCTGATCGATATGGGTGTAGACCTTGGAATCGTCAAGAAGGCTGGAGCTTGGTACACATATGAGAGCGATCAGCTCGGTCAGGGTAAGGAGAATGCACGCGCATTCTTGGTCGATAACCCAGATCTCGCTAACGATATCGAATCACGTATTCGCGCCTCATTTGTTCCCGTTGAAGTTGATGCAGAGCTTATTGCTGAGATCGACGAAGCAGCAGCAGAGGTTGAGTTCTAATTTCTCTCCACTATGCAAAGGTTCCGCGAGGATCTTCTTCAGGTGGTCAGGAGCTTGACCCTTACGAAGTAGCTCACACAATTGCTCTCAACGCACTTGTGACACGAGCGAAAAGTAAGGGCGAGCTCCTGGCTCACTTGAAAACACGAGGCGTCGAAGATGACGTTGCCGCTGCGGTGATCTTTAGACTTACCGAAGCAGGACTTATCAACGATGCAGATTTTGCAATTGCATGGGCGACATCCCGACATGGCCATAAGAAGATCTCGAAGCGAATTATCGCAAGCGAGCTTCGCCAGAAGGGTGTTACTCAAGAGCAGATTGATGAGGCTCTCGATCAGATAGATGATGAATCTGAATTTCGCACAGCTTTCGATCTGGGCTTTAAGAAGTACAACACGATGTCACGCCTTGAGCCAGAGGTGCAGATCCGCAGAATCCAATCTCTCCTTCAACGCAAAGGTTTCAACTTTTCAATAATCAGTCGCGTACTACGAGAGCTTGATCTTCTCGATCGTTAAGGCTTGGCTAAGTGTTCACTCAAGCGAGTAGCTGTTGCGACAACTGAAGCGGCATGCAAACGCCCTGGTTGGCGGCCAAGTCTTTCGATAGGACCGCTAATTGAGACCGCTGCGATAACTTTTCCATTAGGTCCGCGCACAGGTGCAGATACTGAAGCGACGCCTGCTTCGCGTTCTCCTACAGATTGTGCCCAACCGCGACGACGATCTGCGGCAAGGTGAGCGGCGGTAAAGCGCGCATTCTTCAAACCGCGATGAAGCTTCTCAGAATCTGCCCANGCTAAAAGTATTTGAGCAGCAGAGCCTGCAGTCATTGTCAGCGATGCACCGACCGGAACTGAATCGCGCAGACCTGATAGACGCTCGGCAACTGCGACGCAGATTCGAATATCTCCTTGGCGACGATAGAGCTGAGCGGATTCACCTGTTGCATCACGGAGAGCGGCGAGTGCTGGACCAGCAGCGGCAAGTAAGCGATCTTCACCTGCAGCACCTGCAAGTTCGCCAGAGCGAGGGCCTAAAATAAATCGGCCGGTCAGATCACGGGTTACCAGACGGTGAAATTCGAGGGCAACGGCTAAACGGTGAGCGGTGGGACGGGCGATACCTGTGGCTGCCACTAGCTCTGCAAGTGAGTGAGGGCCTGATTCTAAGGTGGCTAAAATTGCTACGGCTTTATCTAATACGCCGACTCCGCTATTCTTTCTATCCACTAGATGATATTAGCATCCCATCTAGTGAGATGCAATAGTGAAGTGAAAAAAGGGGCAGCGATGGGAAAGACACTTGCAGAGAAGATCTGGGCAGAACATATTGTTCGCCAAGCTGATGGTGAGCCAGACCTTCTCTATATTGATCTCCACCTCATACACGAAGTAACTAGTCCACAAGCATTTGATGGATTGCGTCAAACGAGCCGCTCTGTACGTCGCCCAGATTTAACAATTGCAACTGAAGATCACAATGTGCCGACGCTAGATATTCTAAAACCCATTGCAGATCCAGTTTCAAAACTTCAAGTTGATACCCTTCGTGCAAATTGTAAAGAGTTCGGTGTTCGTCTGCATTCACTTGGTGATCTCGATCAAGGCGTGGTCCACGTCGTTGGTCCACAGCTTGGAATCACACAGCCAGGAATGACAATCGTTTGCGGAGATTCACATACCTCAACACATGGTGCATTTGGAGCGATCGCATTTGGAATCGGTACATCTGAAGTTGAGCATGTTCTTGCAACTCAGACTCTCCCATCAACTCGCCCAAAGACAATGGCGATCAATGTTGAAGGAAGCCTGAAAGCAGGGGTTACATCAAAAGACATCATCCTTGCCATTATTGCCAAAATTGGCACAGGTGGGGGACAGGGCTACATTATTGAATATCGCGGAAGCGCAATCCGCGCTCTTTCAATGGAGAGCCGTATGACAGTGTGCAATATGTCTATCGAAGCAGGCGCCCGCGCTGGTCTTATCGCACCTGATGAAACTACATTTGAATATATCAAGGGTAAGCCACACGCTCCAGAAAATTGGGATGAGGCACTTGCTTACTGGAAGACTCTCTACACCGATAGTGATGCACAATTTGATGTCGAAGTTGATCTCAATGCAGATGGTCTTGAGCCATTTGTCACGTGGGGCACTAATCCTGGACAAGGTTTGCCACTTAATGGCAGCGTTCCAAATCCGGCCGACTATGCAGATTCATCAGAGCGTGCTTCAGCAGAGCGCGCACTTGAGTACATGGGGCTCACCGCCGGCACACCCCTCAAAGAGATAGCTATTGACACTGTTTTCTTGGGCTCATGTACCAATGGCCGAATCGAAGATCTTCGCAGCGCCGCAGAAGTTGTTAAGGGTAAGAAGATTGCCTCAACACTTCGCATGTTAGTTGTCCCTGGATCTGCTCGAGTTCGCTTACAGGCAGAAGCTGAGGGGCTAGATAAGGTCTTTATCGATGCAGGGGCAGAGTGGCGAAATGCGGGATGTTCTATGTGTCTTGGAATGAATCCAGATCAGTTAGCTGTCGGAGAGCGATCTGCATCAACTTCAAACCGTAACTTCGAAGGTCGCCAAGGAAAAGGTGGACGTACCCACTTGGTTAGCCCTCTCGTTGCAGCAGCGACGGCGCTCCGCGGAAAACTCTCTTCACCTGCGGATTTGTAAGGAGCTATGACTATGGAGAAATTCATCAAGCACACAGGTACCGGAGTTCCGCTACGTCGCAGTAACGTTGATACCGATCAGATCATTCCTGCTGTCTACCTCAAGCGCGTTACTCGAAGCGGTTTTGAAGATGGCCTCTTTGCAGCCTGGCGCAATGATCCAGAGTTTGTACTCAATAAGGCAGAGTTCAAAGCAGGAACCGTCCTCCTTGCTGGAGCAGATTTTGGAACTGGCTCTTCACGTGAGCACGCAGTGTGGGCCCTGCAGAACTACGGCTTCAAGGTCGTTATCTCATCTCGCTTTGCAGATATTTTCCGTGGCAATTCGCTCAAGGGCGGACTTCTGACTGTGATTTTGCCGCAAGCAGATGTTGAAGCTATGTGGGCAGCCGTTGAGGCAGATCCATTGACTTCGATCACTGTTGATTTGGAAAGCCGCACAGTTTCATATGGATCGATCTCTCATCCATTTGCAATCGATGACTACACGCGTTGGCGCTTGATGGAAGGTCTCGATGACATCGGATTAACCTTGAAACAGACTGATTCCATCGATGCATTTGAGGGAAAACGAGCATTACATAAGCCTGCAACGCTTCCCATTCGCTCGTAAGAGTTAAAAACAAGCGTGAAATAAGGCTTTTCACGCTGAGGGTGATTGTGATCTGTAAAACTCTCAACTGTAGAATGAGGGTTTTTTACGCGTAAAAAGTGCGATTTCTTTGAAATATTAAATTGCGACACGCCCACCTTAATGTAGGCATCACCCCTATACCTAGTTTAAGTTTTACACACGTTAAGCAAAAGCTTAATTTTAAGCGTAAAACTAAGGGGATTCTGATGAATAAGGCCCAATTCATTGCCGCGTTGGCCCCACACTTCAACGACAGCAAGAAGGATGCAGCTCACGCTGTAGATATCGTTTTTGACACAATTACACGCACAATGGCGCGTGGTGAAGATGTCATGATCAACGATTTCGGTAAGTTCAAGAAGGTTGATCGCAAGGCACGTATGGGTCGTAACCCATTCACCGGCGAGACAATCAAGATCAAGGCTTCAAAGAAGGCTCGTTTCTTGCCAGCTAAGGCTCTCAAGGAAATTGTTGCTGGCGATCGTAAGCTCGCTCCAGCTCCAAAACCAGAACCAAAGCCAGTTGCTAAGCCTGTAGTAAAGAAGGCAGCTCCTAAGAAAGTTGCTAAGAAAAAAGTTGTGAAGAAGGCTGCGAAGAAGGCACCTAAGAAGGCTGCGAAGAAGGTTGTTCGCAAGGCAGCACCTAAGAAGGCTGTTAAGAAGGTAGTTCGTAAGAAGTAGTAATTCTCTTCTTTAATAAGGCCCACGCATTGCGCGTGGGCCTTATTTTTTACCGTAATTTCACTTCCAAGCAGCCCACAAAGTGCGCAGCGCGACTTAGAATTACACCATGTCGAGATCAGGTGCTGGGAGTTCCAAGCCCCTCAAGATTCGCTTAATTCCTCCAAGCGGGTATCCACTGGGAGTAAATCCAACATTTCGAATCTGCGCCTCAATCCTGATTCCCATCATGAAGCTCGTCGCTCGTTATGACTACCGCGAAGGAGTGAAAATTCCAAAGAGCGGCCCGGTCATTGTTGTTTCAAACCATGTCTCGTATATGGATGCCTTTGCACTTGCCTTCCTTCTCTACTCACATGGGCGTGCGCCAAGGTATCTTGGAAAATCCCAAGTCTTTAGGGTTCCAATAATTGGCAAGATTCTTTTGGCGGCCGAACAAATTCCAGTCGAACGCGAAAGTAAAGAAGCGCGCGTTGCGTTGCAGTATGCACTTCGATTACTTGAGATGGGTCATCTTGTCGGTGTCTACCCTGAAGGAACTCTGACTCGAGATAAAGAATATTGGCCCATGGTTGCAAAGACCGGTGCTGCACGTTTGGCAGTCATTTCTAAGGTACCCGTGTATCCGGCTGCACAATGGGGAACGCAACAAGTCATACCGCCGTACCGCAAGAAACTGCGAATTTTTCCACGAGTAACAGTGCGCTACCGAGTGGGTGCGCCGGTCGACCTTTCGCGTTGGTATGGAAAAGAGGAGGATCCTGTCGCGATGGCCGAGGCTACGGCAGAAATCATGAGGGCGATTACCGCGCTCTTAGAGGAAATTCGCGGTCAGCAACGTCCTGAGGCTATCTTTGACCCTCATACATCTGATTTACCCCGCACGGGAAATTTTAGAAAAGGTGGAAAGAAGTAATGAGCAGAATTACTGTCTTTGGCGCAGGAGCCTGGGGTTCAACCCTTGCTCAAGTGCTCTGTGATGGTGGCAATGAAGTTCTGCTCTGGGGTCGCAACGCCGAAACAATTAGCGAAATTAATGGCTCACATACAAATCAGCGCTACCTTGCAGCTCAAGTGCTTCCAGCCGAACTTCGCGCGACAACAGATCTCGACGAAGCTTTTGCTTTCAGTCAGACCTATGTCCTTGCAATTCCTTCCACACAGCTACGAGCAACGCTCAATGATTGGAAGGACCGATTCTCAACTGATTGCACCATTGTGAGTACGCTCAAAGGTATTGAAGTTTCTACGATGCTACGCATGACCGAGATCATTGAAGAGGTACTCGGCAAGCATAAAGTTGCGATCCTGACTGGACCGAATTTGGCTGACGAACTCATCTTGCGCCAACCAGCAGGAGCTGTCGCTGCTTCAACTTCCCAGGCAGTTGCCGAGAATGTCCGCGAACTCTTTCGTACTCCGTATTACCGCGTGTATACATCAGTGGATTTACTTGGTTGCGAATTAGCGGGTGCGATTAAGAATGTGATTGCCCTAGCAGTTGGAATCTCCATCGGAATGGGTTACGGCGAAAATACGCAAGCGATGCTTATTACTCGCGGACTTAACGAAGTTGCTCGACTCTGTGCCGCACATGGATCAGATCCACTCAGTGCTGCAGGTCTTGCAGGAATGGGCGATCTCGTTGCTACATGTGGTTCGCCGCTTTCACGCAATAGAACCTTCGGTGAGCTTCTTGGAAAGACCGGATCGATGGAGATGGCAGTTGCTCAGGGTGCAAAGACGGTGGAAGGCGTTGCTTCATCTGGTGCGATCGTAGAAATCGCGCACCGCGTGGGTGTTGAAGTTCCTGTGATTGAAGCAGTTGCCGATATCGTCAATGGCTCACTTACTCCAGAACAGGCCCTGGCTCGTTTGATGGAGATTACGACTCAAGCTGAAAACTTCATCCGATGACCACGCGGGTGGCAATCATCTGTGGCGGGCGCAGCAGTGAACATGAAATTTCCTGCACATCAGCTGGGGGAGTGCTCAGCGCTATTGATCGCACACTCTATGACCCAGTCGTTATTGGCATTACTAAATCAGGTACATGGGTCCTTATCTCTGACGGTTATGGACTCTCCATAAATAATGGAGTTCTTCCCGTCGTTCCAGAAGATGGTAAGCCTGTATCAGTCTCACCAGAAGGTTTTTCGGTGGAAGGAAAATCTCTAGGCATTGAAATTGTCTTTCCTGTTCTGCACGGCCCATATGGAGAAGATGGAACAATTCAAGGACTTCTAGAGATCGCAGATATTCCTTTTGTGGGGTCTGGAGTTTTGGCATCTGCTGTTGCAATGGATAAATCATTTGCTAAGCCAATTTTTGCAGCCCATGGAATCAAAGTGGCAGAAGGCTTAGTTATTCGCCAATCTAATTGGAAGTCCAATAAAGAGTCACTCGCTTCAGATGTTGCAACACTTGGCTATCCAGTCTTTGTTAAACCCGCACGTGGGGGATCTAGTCGTGGAACTACAAAAGTAAAATCTGCCGAGCAATTGGCCGCTGCTGTTGAAGAAGCTCATCGCTTTGATCCCAAGGCGATGGTCGAAAATGCTGTGGTTGGCCGCGAGATTGAATGCGCGGTGTTGGAAATCAACGGCAAGCCAGAAGCTTCTATGGTCGGACAGATTGAGATCGATTCTAAATTTGAATTTTATGACTTTGAAGCAAAGTACCTCGATGGTGCAACGAGTATCACCTTGCCAGCACCTATTTCAGAAGCGATCGCCGCCCAGATTCAGAGCAAAGCTGTAGAAGCATTTGTTGCACTCGGATGTAGCGGCTTAGCTCGCGTTGATTTCTTCTTAACGCCTAATGGTGAAGTAATAATCAATGAGCTCAATACGATGCCAGGCTTTACTGCAACGTCAGTCTTTCCAAAGATGTGGGCTGCCAGTGGCGTTGGTTATAGAGAAGTGATTACACACCTGCTAGTGAGCGCGCTAACGCGCAACAATGGAGTACTTGGAAATTAGTAAGAAATTAGTAAGTTGTTACAGGGCAAGTAAGCGTGCGAGTAATCCCCGGAACTGCTTGAACTTTGGAGAGAATTGAACGACCAAGATCTTCCATTGATGGAGATTCAGCGCGCATAATCACATCGTAAGGTCCAGTAACTCCCTCTGCCAGCGTTACTCCCGCTATTGCGCCAACAGCTACGGCAACAGATGATGCCTTTCCTACTTCGGTTTGAATCAAGATAAATACCTGAACAGACATCATGCTTTCCTTTCGCTGAAGTTAACGTTGCTATGACCAAAAGGTACCTCATCATCTAGGCTTAGCGCTATGGCATTTTCTGAGCAGGATCTCCTTTCACTCGTTGCCTCCATATTCCAGACGCAGCCTTCAGATGACGTCCTCGTGGGAATTGGCGATGATGCAGCCGTTGTGCGTGGAAGTGCCCAGCAAGTGATCACAACCGATGTTGCAGTCGAGGATGTTCACTTTAATAAGCACTGGTCAAACGCCTTTGATATCGGTCGCAAAGTTACCGCTGCAAATATCGCAGACATCTTGGCAATGGGTGCAAAGCCTGAATACCTTGTTGTGGCGCTCTCTCTAGTTGGAGATGAAGGAGTTGAGCGTGTCCGTGAACTTGCCGAGGGAATTAAGCACGAGGCCGACAAGACCGGTACACGGGTTGTTGGTGGAGATATTGCTCGAGCGAATGCAATCTCTATCGCAATGACAGCCATTGGCAGTGTTGAATGCGCAATCACTCGATCAGGGGCTCAGGTCGGAGATGGAATTTACATCTCATCCCTTACAGGTTGGTCTGCAGCAGGCCTGCATATGCTCACACACGATATTGAAGCTGTGCACGCTGTCCATGCNATGGCNCTNAATGAATTTCGCGCACCNTCACTGGATTATGGNNTCGACTTCAGTCGGGCCAGTGCGCTGACAGACACAAGCGATGCCTTACTTCTCTCGTGCCAATCGATCGCGGAGGCTTCAGGTGTCAACCTTCATATTGACCCTGCACTTATTGAAAGCGCCTACGAATTCAAAGAGCTTTCTCACCTTGCACAATCACTAGGTGTTGATGTCTTTGAATGGATACTCGGCGGCGGCGAAGACCATGTATTTCTTGCTACTGGCACCGATCTTCCTGGAATCCGAATTGGAGATGTAAAGCAGGGTTCAGGCCTTTCCGGTCTTGAAATGAAAAAAGCGCCACAGATGTGGCGCCATTTTCAATAAAGTTTCAATTAGATGTATTAGCGGGTAACTTTTCCAGCCTTGAGACATGAAGTACAGACATTCTGACGCTTTGTTGAGCCGCCAACGAGTGTGCGTACGCGCTGAATATTTGGATTCCAGCGACGACGTGTCTTTACCTGAGAGTGTGAAACGTTGTTACCGAAGCTGGGCCCTTTGCCACAGATATCGCATGTTGATGCCACAGCAGTACTCCTTCATAATCTTCAATCGTGAATTCTTGATCAGTTGACGAACCAGGCCATATGACCGGATCGGCAGGGCAGAAGGGTATCAAGACAAGGGGTAAGTCGGCCAATCGCCATAAAAATGCGCTCACATGGAGCATGTACGCGAGAGAATAGTCAGGTGGCGACCCTGGATTCCAAACTCTCATCAGTCCTTGGCGATCGCACAGCAAAAGCGCTGGATACAACTTTCGGCTATCGCACCGTGGGGGACCTTCTTCATCATTATCCACGCCGCTATTTAGTGCGAGGTGAACTCAGTGACATTGCAGCCCTGAACGAGGGTGATGAGGTAACAATTCTTGCAGAAGTATTTAGCGCTTCCACACGACGCTTTGCCGCTCGTAAAGGCAACATGCTTGAAGTCATTGTTACAGATGGAACATCCAAACTCTCGCTGACATTCTTCAATCAAGCGTGGCGGGAAAAAGAGCTCAAGGTCGGTCAGCAAGGCCTCTTTGCAGGCAAGGTCGGTGTATTTAATGGCAAGCGTCAGTTAGCCCATCCTGACTACGAACTCATTGCAGATGGAAACGATGTCGATGCAGCCGTTGAAGGTTTTGCAGGTAAGTATCTTCCGATGTATCCGGCATCTGCGAAATTGCCTTCATGGAAAATTTCACAATGTATAGAGCTCTGCATTGGTGGCTTAGATGAAGTGATCGACCCGATTCCACAATCTATTCTCGATAAACATCATTATCCCTCGCTGCAACAGGCACTTGTTCAGATACATCAGCCTGCAGATTTAGATAGTGCTGAGCGGGCACGTGAGCGTCTGACCTTTGATGAGGCTTTCATTCTGCAACTCTTGCTCGTAAGCAGAAAAGAGAAGATGAAATCACTCGATGCTATTGCTCGTCTAAAGCGCGAGGGTGGAATTCTTTCAGCCTTTGATCAATCACTTCCCTTTGAACTTACAGCTGGGCAGGTTGCTGTTGCCGCTGAGATAGAAAGTGATTTAGCTCAATCCCACCCCATGCATCGTTTATTGCAAGGTGAAGTAGGTTCTGGAAAGACTGTGATTGCACTGCGTGCAATGTTGGCTGTAGTTGATAGCGGTGGGCAGGCTGCATTGTTAGCGCCAACAGAAGTACTAGCCGCTCAGCACCTTCGCACAATTGAAAAATTAATGGGAGAACTCGCGCACGGAGGAATGATTGGTGCACCAGATATTGCAACGTGCGTCACGTTGATTACCGGATCCCAGAGCGCATCAGATCGAAAAGAAGCTCTGGCTCTTGCTGTAAGTGGCGCAGCTGGCATAGTAATTGGTACGCACGCACTTCTGAGCGCTTCCGTTGAATTTAAAGATTTGGGGCTCATTGTCGTTGATGAGCAACATCGTTTCGGTGTCGAACAGCGAGATGCTCTTAAGGGGAAGGCAAAGATTCCTCCGCATCTTCTTGTTATGACAGCTACACCGATACCACGCACTGTTGCGATGACAGTCTTTGGTGATTTAGATGTCTCAACTTTGCGAGAGCTACCTTTAGGTCGAGCGCCAATAACTACTCATGTTGTGAACACTTTAGAAAAGCCCGCATATCTTGAAAGAGCGTGGGAGCGAATCTGTGAAGAAGTTTCGCAAGGACATCAAGCCTACATTGTTGCTTCGCGTATCAATGCAGATGTCACTGAGGATGCCGACATAGACTTCCTTCTGGGGACAACATCACTTGAGCTAGCAAGTGTTGATGAGTTAGCGCCAAAACTTGCAACCGGTGCGCTCAAAGGAGTTCGCGTAGCTCCACTACATGGTCGTCTCTCCAGCGAGCTCAAAGAGGCAACTATGAGTGCATTTGCAGCACACGAATTAGACGTTCTTGTCTCAACTACCGTTATTGAAGTTGGTGTCGATGTGCCTAATGCAACAGTAATGGTCATCATGGATGCCGAACGCTTCGGTGTATCGCAATTGCATCAATTACGTGGACGCGTGGGACGTGGAACATCACCTGGTCTCTGTATTTTGATTACAACGGCAATTGTAGAAACACCAGCTCGGATCCGCCTTGAAGCAGTCGCCGGAAGTACGGATGGCTTCGAACTTTCGAGGATCGATTTGGAACAACGTCGCGAGGGAGATGTTCTAGGAGCTGCCCAATCTGGTTCTCGTTCACATCTGCGGCTACTTCGAGTATTACGAGATGAAGATTTGATTCTGACCGCACGTGCGGATGCGCAAGAGTTATTGGCTAGTGATCCCGATCTGTCGAGCCACGAGCAGTTAGCTAGAGAGTTCGCTAAAGTTGAAGATGACGAAGCTTCCGATTTCATAGATAAGGGTTAGGTCGATGAGAATTATTGCTGGCCTAGCTAAAGGCAGAAATATCCCTGCAGTCGCGCAATCGACTCGACCAACATCAGATCGTGCGCGCGAAGCACTCTTCTCATCACTGGCTTCAGAGTTTGGCGAGTTTGATGGGCTCAATGTTCTTGACCTTTACTCAGGCACTGGAGCAATAGGACTTGAAGCACTTTCGCGGGGTAGCTCGACAGTGCATTGCGTAGAAAGTAATGAGCAGGCATCAGCGTCGATCCTTGCTAACTATGAAGGAATCAAGAGTTCACAATTCCCAGGTAATTTTCATCTCTATTCGATGTCGGTTGATCGCTTTTTAGAAGGTCCTGCGCCAATGCAATACCACTTTATCTACATTGATCCGCCTTATGATTTTTCAGATGTTGAATTAATTGAAAACCTCATTGCCCTCGTTGATGGAAAATTCATCCACCCCGACGGACTTATCGCAGTGGAGCGAAATAGCAGAGTGCGTGAGTTGAGCTGGCCCTATGGTCTTGAGCAACTGCGCGAAAAAAGCTACGGTCAAGCAACGATTTTCTACGGTGTTCCTACGCCTGAAATGGATCTCGGCTGATCTTCTTGCTAGCGTTTGCCTCATGAAGCGCGCTGTCTGCCCTGGATCTTTTGATCCCGTGACCTTTGGACACCTGGATATCATCGAGCGAGCTAGTGCTCAATTCGATGAAGTAGTCATTGCAGTCTTGGTAAACCGAACCAAGTCGAGCATGTTTACAGTCCAAGAGCGTATGGAGATGATCGCAAAAACAACTGCGCATCTGCCAAATATTCGAGTCGACTCTTGGTCAGGGCTCCTTGTTGAATATTGCAAGAGCAACGATATTCAAAGTATCGTTAAGGGACTTCGTGCTGTTACTGACTTTGACTACGAATTGCAGATGGCCCAAGTTAATCTGCAGGCTTCCGGTGTTGAGACGATGTTTATGGCGACAGCCCCGGCACACTCCTTTCTTTCATCTTCACTCGTTAAAGAGCTTGCCCATTACGGGGGAGATGTATCATCGATGGTTCCAAAGCTCGTGAACGAGGCTCTTAAAGCTCGCGTAGCAGAAAGTGGTGATTAACCATGGATTCAATGGAAAAACTCAATGCAGCAATTACTCTTATTGAAGAAGCACGTGGAGTTCCACTATCTGCCTCTTGCGTAGTTCACCGTGGAGAAATTCTTGAAATTCTTGATGGAGCTCGCGTTGCTCTTCCTACCGATCTTGATCAGGCGATTGAAATCATCTCTTCACGAGATCTTATAATTGAAGAAGCGCGTACAAGTGCAGACCATTTGATAGCAACCGCTCGCGAGGATGTTTCACGTATGGTTGAACAGACTGCGATTGTTCAGGCAGCGCGCGATGAAGCGCAACGTATTCTCGATGATGCCCGCTTACTTGCCGATGAAGAGCGTGCCGAGGTTGAAACTTATATTGATGGACGATTAGCCACACTTGAGGTCATTCTCAATAAGACAATGGAAGCTGTTGCACGAGGTCGTGAGCGCCTCGAAGGTGCTGACGATAAGGATATTCTTTCGCAACTTTCAGAAGAAAAATAAGAGTATTTCTGTGGTCAAGCCTTCCCATATTTACCATCTCAATACACACGAGGTTCCTCGTCGTGCGGGTGAGATGAAGGAGTACCAACTCGATCTCATTGTCCCTGAGCCATTAGGCGTTCCCCTTATCTCTGTGCAGATCGGATCTACCGTTGAAGTTGATGCTCGACTCGAGGCTGTCACCGAGGGAATTCTGCTCAGCGCTGAGATATTTGCCGTTGCTACCGGTGAATGCATTCGCTGCTTAGACCCAGTTGAACTTGAAATCGATCGCACAATTCAAGAGCTCTATCTCTACGAAGATGATGGTGGGAAGAACGCGAAGAAGAAGGGCCACTCTAAGAAGAGCCCGCCGGTTGAAGATGATCTTGATGAGGTTGAACTTCTCTATCTCGATGGCGTGATCATGGATTTGGAGCCACCGATCCGCGATGCGATCGTGCTCGATCTTCCCGTGAATCCACTCTGCGACCCAGATTGCATGGGGCTCTGCCCAGATTGTGGTCAAAAGTGGGCCTTGCTGGCGCAGGACCACGCCCATGACGTCATCGATGCTCGATGGGCCAGCCTTGACGGTCTGGATTTTAAGAATTCGGACTCTTAGGGGATACTTACCCCGTTAGATTAGCCCGATTCATTACTTAGAATTTCAACAGAAGGACGGTTTACCTCGTGCCAGTACCAAAGCGAAAGATGTCTCGTTCGAAGACACGTTCACGTCGAAGCATGTGGAAGACAACTGCCGCAGCACTTGCAAATTGCCCACAGTGCCAGCAGCCAAAGTTGCAGCACACAGCATGTCCAACATGCGGTACATATAACCGCCGCCAAGTTATAGACATCTGATCGAAGGCTTGTTCTGTTCTCTGATCTCACGAA
>JGI12547J11936_1000035_pt1 | contig 25815 bp, 24 predicted proteins | sample LakEriepJuly2011_2_FD_11936 | JGI IMG/M metagenome (IMG submission 11936)
AACATGATATTATCATATGATTTAAATATCTTTGCTAAATTACTGTAGACGGCTTGCTCATTACTTTTAATTCTTAAATGAATAATTAAAGGATCTGATGGATTTGGTACAGTCCCACCTGAAAAAGCGTAATTGCTTATTGTTTTCATTACTTCACTAAATTTAACACTATTAAATGTCTCTTTCACATAATAATTTTTAGAATTAGAACTGCTACTAGATACAACTGGATTATTATCAACATTGTATATTTCAAAATCTAAACAACGAACGCCTTCTTTGAGAATACTTTTCAAAATACAAACATCAACATAATCATTTTGATAACTTCCTCCACTACAAGCATTAAAAGCGGTTTTAATGTAATAATCGTATAAATTACCACTACAATCACTCTGAATCTTTGATACAGGTTTAATATTTCCATTTATTGACGGATATAACATGTTTAAATAATTACATTCTTTGGATTCAAGACTTGTCAAATAAATCATATAAGATACATAAGTAATTACAATAATTAATATAAGTGCTAAAATAAAATAAGAAACAAAATCTTCATTCATATTATATATTGATTTCATGTTCAAGTTTAAATTTTGATTTACCATACTTAATATAATATAATAATATTATTTACCTATTTAGAATTAAATAATAATATAATATAATTATATTAATTACTAATATTATTATAAAATGGCTGGTGGATTATTAAATTTAGTATCAAGTGGACAACAAAATGTAATATTAAATGGTAATCCTTCAAAAACTTTTTGGAAAGCAGCGTATTTAAAGTATACCAATTTTGGTATGCAAAAATTCAGAATAGATTTTGAAGGCACCACAACTTTGCGTTTGGCGGAATCATCTACATTTCAATTTAAAGTTCCGAGATATGCCGATTTATTAATGGATACTTATATTGTCTTGGATTTACCATCAATATGGAGTCCAATTTTACCTCCTCAAGAATATGTTGATAAAGATGGAAAAGTTTCATATACCGATTGGGCGCCATATGAGTTTAAATGGATAGATTACATTGGAGCCACGATGATTGAAAAAATAACAATTAATTGCGGTAATCAAAAACTACAGGAATATTCGGGCTCTTACATTTTAAATATGGCGCGAAGGGATTTTACTGGTCAAAAATTGAAATTATTTTATGAAATGATTGGACAAGTCCCTGATTTAGTTGACCCCGCAAACGCGAATAGTCGTGTTAACGCATATCCAAATTCTTATTATACTGATAACATTGCTGGCGCGGAACCCTCTATAAGAGGAAGGCAATTGTATATTCCATTGAATTCGTGGTTCACATTAAAAACGCAGATGGCGTTTCCTTTGGTTTCATTACAATATAATGAATTGCAAATTTATGTAACAATCAGACCCATAGGAGAATTGTTCAAAATCAGAGATGTCTTTGATTCTGTTAACAATTACCCATACGTGGCGCCTAATTTTAATCAATATCAAAATCAAATGTATAGATTTTTACAAACTCCACCCGATATAAATTTGGGAATTAACTCTTATTTAGACCAACGTAGTGTGTGGTTTCCAAATTTACATTTAATGTCAACTTATTGTTTTCTCTCAAACGACGAATCACGTATATTTGCTAAAAACGAGCAAAAATATTTATTCAAACAAGTAAATGAAAAGGTATTTTATAATGTAACTGGACCCAACAAAGTGGATCTAGATTCGCTTGGTCTAATATCAAGCTGGATGTTTTACTTTCAAAGAAGTGATGCTAATCTACGAAATGAATGGACCAATTATACAAACTGGCCATATAATTATTTACCGTCGGACGTGACACCTGCACCCCGTTCTGGAAATTTTGTGTTAAATACTGGTCAAACTATTGGGCCTGGAATTAACCCTGACGGACTTTTAACTGGCTATATGACTTCAGGGACATTTACTCCTCAAAATATTAAAGAAATATTAATTGGTATGGGTATTTTACTAGATGGGCAATATAGAGAAAATATACTGGATGTTGGCGTGTTCAATTATATAGAAAAATATACTAGAACTGCTGGTGCGGCACCAGAGGGGTTATATTGTTACAATTTCTGTTTGAACACGTCTCCTTTGGATCTTCAACCGTCTGGTGCTATTAATATGAATCGTTTTAATCAAGTACAATTGGATTTCACAACTGTTATTCCAGCGTTGGATCCATTGGCTCAAGTATTAACTATTTGCGACCCAGAATCAGGTGACATTGTTGGTATTAATAAACCTACATGGAGAATTTATGAATACAATTACAATCTTTATGTTATGGAAGAACGAATTAATATGGTAGTGTTTGTTGGTGGAAACGCTGGTTTGATGTATGCTACCTAGCAACTTTTGGGAAAAGTTGCGCAAAATTGGCTGCTTTTGGTTTTACCTTTCCACCTTTGACGAACGTCTTTTTGTCTTTGAAGATAATTTTCTTCTGCGCTTTGTTTTTGATTTCATTTTCCCTCTGTTTCCATTTCCATTTTGATGTAAAGGTTGGTTTTGTTTTGTTCTCTCTAAAATATCAATTAACTCCTTTTCCCAGGCTTCAATAATTTTGTATACATGTTTCTTTTGTTCAGGATAATTTTGTAATGGTGTAAATGGGGATAAAGTATCATTTACTTCATTCACTAACAAACTTAATAAAATTCCTTTGTGAATTGGATTAGTATATTGAAAATTTTCTAAAAAATAAAGTTGCAATTCCATACTAAACCCAAAATTGAATAAAATGTTTTGGATTTTATTTAGTTCATCTTGTTGCAATTGTATATTATTTATTAATTTATTTATAATTGCTTGAGTAGGTATAATTTTTTCTATTTCTACACCAACCTTATCAATTTCAATACCATTTAATATGTCCTTGTATTCTTTTTTATTTAACGCTATTTTAGCTTTGTCTGCAAAACTTTTGAATTTGTCTATATTTGTTTCGTCTTTACATACATTTGAAAATAAGTATGTGATTTCATTCGTATTTTTTTGTTTAACGTAAATGTCTATAGAATAAGAAATGTGTGTGGGATCAATCGCGTTAAAATCTTGGTAACAAGGATATCCTAATATTTCACCCATTCGTTCTAATGAAATTTCTTGACCGTTGTAATCAGTTTTAGAAATAATTACACCTTGATAAGTTTTGTAATCTTCGCTAAATAATAAAGTTGGAAACTGTTTTTTAATTGCTTCAATAATGGATTTTGTTTTTGAGTCTTTCCCGGTTGCTTCATTGTAATTTGCAGGTTGAACAAGCATAGCAGGTCTTACATTTTCATTTACTAAAATAGAATTAAATACATTTTCTATTCCAATTTGTTCAATAAGGGACATATTATATAATAACTAGTTATTTTTTATGTGTATAACGGGCGTTTTACATGAAAATTTTATCATAAAATATAAGTAATACAATATAAGTGTAAATAATTTATTTATATATATTATATATAATATATAATATATACATGAATCTAAAATTTAGAACTAACATTACAACAAGAAAAAAAAAGATACAAAAAAGTAAAAAATATAGAAAACTAAATATTACAACAAGCAAAAGAAAGATACAAAAAACTAAAAAATATAGAAAACTAAATAACATTACAATAATAAAAAAGAAAAAAACAAAAAATACAAAATGGGGCGGTGGAGTAGAAGAAATTTATGTAGACAATGTTTATATAGGTAAATGGAATATTATTAATGACGAGGATGATTATGGTAAAATGACTTATGCAAATGGTGATGTTTTTGAAGGCAAATTATATGATTCTAATGACCATAAAAAAAACGGTGGCGGTATAATGACTTACAAAGATGGTAACAAAATATTAGGTTATTGGAAGGATGACAAACTTATTAATTCTTTAGATGAAAATTTAGGTATAACGATACACCGAGTAAATTCTCCCAAAGAAATCGAAGAAGGAAAAAAATATTTGGTAATGCATAACGTTTATGATAGTGGTCCTGTTTTTTTATTCATTGGTAATATAAATATTAATAAGGAACGAAAACATCCTGCGTCCGGCGCTTATATTATGGATATTATGTGGGAAAAAGATATAATGGTAGCAAACGATCCATGGAGAAAGCCAGTTACTGTTAACCGTTTTTATAAAAAATTTGACAATGGACGTAAATATAATTTATACGATGCACAAGATGCACTAGTAGATGATGACTTATATAATGACGCATTTTCTCCCGATCAATTTAATGTAATAATATTTAAGTTCGACGACAATATTGAAAAAAATATTAATGAAGATACAAGCCCAGATAAATTGCCAAAAAACCCATTATCCCTATTTGATTTATCATATTCACAATTATCAGAAGAAGAAAAAAAATTCTTAAAAGAAAATACAAATATTTTAGATAATAAAAACCATTAGCATAAATGAAGATAATGTTCTTGTTAATTAGAAACAGGCTTTAAGCCTTTTGGGGAATTTATTATATTAACTTTATTTTTTTTCCCAAAAGTATTTTGGGATTTTCAATTTTGGACATTTTTTTTGTCCATTTTTCAAAAACCCCAAAAAGTCTTGGAGAAAAAACAATGTTTGTTACCATAAGTGAATTTTAAGATGTGAACACAGAAAAAATAAATTTTGTTTTGTTATGATAAAATTTATTTTTATTTTTATTAAAAGCCTAGAAATTATTTTCTTTTAGCAATAAAATGATAGTAAATGATAGTAAAAAGTCGCCAAAACAATGTAAAAATTTTAATTGTGAAGTGTGTTATTATACAACGTGTAAACTGTCTGATTACACTAAACATTTATCAACTGATAAACACAAAAAACGTGAAAATGATAGTAAAATGGTAGTGAATGATAGTGAAAAGTCGCCAAAAGTCGCCCAATATATATGTGAATGTGGTAATATTTATAAATATGATAGTGGTTATTATAGGCACAAAAAAAAATGTCAGTTATCACAAATTAAAACAGATGATTTATCTGATAAAGATTTAATACTTATGTTGATAAATCAAAACAAAGAACTTATGCAAATAATAAAAAATGGAACAAATAATACTATTCACAATGTCAATAACAATAACAACATCAATTCAAATAACAAAACATTCAATTTACAGGTTTTTTTGAATGAAACATGCAAAGATGCTATGAATATTAGCGATTTTATAGAATCACTACAATTGCAGGTCTCCGATTTAGAGAATGTAGGAAAGGTTGGCTATATTGAAGGAATTTCCAATATAATTATTAAAAATTTACAGGCCCTAGAAGTGGAAAAACGTCCTGTTCATTGTACTGATCAAAAAAGAGAAGTAATCTATGTAAAAGAAGACAATGTTTGGGAAAAGGAAGATGAAGCAAATAAAAGATTAAGGAAAGCTATTCGAAAGATTGCTCATAAAAATATATGTATGTTCAAAGCATACAGAGAGAAGTATCCTGATTGCGAAGAATATGATTCCAAAAAAAATAGTCAATACAATACAATTATCTATGAATCTATGGGAGGAAAAGGAGATAATGATTATGAAAAGGACACCAAAATCATCAAGAAAATAGCTAAGGTAGTCGGGATTGAAAAAGGTTAAGGTAGTATATTTTCTTTAAGCCCTTCGGAGAATTTATTATATTTTAACGAAAAAAGTTATCCAAAAGTATTTTGGGTTTTCAATTTTGGACATTTTTTTTGTCCATTTTTCAAAAACCCCAAAAAGTCTTGGAGAAAAACAATGTTTGTGACTGAAACGAAAAATTAGCATGTGGTTACCAAAAAAATAATTTTCATTTTGTGATTGTGATTTTTAAATTTCAATGTATAAGTATTTAGACATTTTTTTTCTATTGGAAATATATGGAAATAATGGAAATAAAAAAACTTAAAAAAAACTTACCAAGATTTGAATGCGAATATTGTGACTTTAAATGCTATATGAAGATTGATTGGTCAAGACATTTAGCAACTGATAAACATATAAACAATGAAAATGGAAATAAAATGGAAATAAAAAACTTAAAAAAACTTACAAAAAACTTACTTATTTCACAAAATGATGATATAGAAAATTTGTCGTCACATTCTTGTTGTTGTGGAAAGATATATGCAACTTCTTCAGGGATATGGAAACATCAAAAGAAATGCAACATTTTTGCATCATCCTCGTCATCATCATCTCAAAATGAAATAATCAACATTGAGAGTTCTTGTAATAACAAGGCAAACACCGCAAACACTTCGCTACAATCAACTGATTTTGCAAATTTAACGAATTTAATCTGTGAATTAGTGAAAACAAACACAGATATTCAAAAATCAGTTATTGAATTATGTAAAAATGGAACCTCTAATAATATTGTCAATAGCAATAATGTGAATAATGTAAACAGTAATAACAAAACTTTCAATTTACAGGTTTTTTTGAATGAAACATGCAAAGATGCGATGAATATGAGTGATTTTGTTGAATCAGTAAAATTGCAAGTTTCTGATCTAGAAAATGTAGGAAAAGTCGGTTATATTGAAGGTATATCCAATATAATCATAAAAAATTTGAAAGCACTAGATGTAAATAAACGCCCGGTTCATTGTGCCGATCAAAAGAGAGAAGTTATGTATGTAAAAGACGAAAATATATGGGAAAAAGAAGATGAGAATAATAAGAAAATGCGAAAAGCCATACGTATGATTGCTCATAAAAATATTTGTATGTTAAAGGCTTTTAGAGAGAAATATCCTGATTGTGAAGAATATGATTCAAAGAAAAGTAGTCAATACAATAAAATTGTCTATGAAGCCATGGGGGGAAAAGGAGACAATGATTATGAAAAAGACACAAAAATCATAAAAAAAATCGCGAAACAAGTGACGATTGATAAATATTGACAAAATTCTGATTTACTTAAGATATGCATTGGATGCAAGAGGTCCGTCATCTATAAATTGTCCAGTAGCACTATATCTTTTTTCATAATTAGGCATAAACTTCAATCCCGCTGGTTTGTATCGTTCATCAAATAATTGTTGACCACCATTAAATGCAGTTATCCATGTATTTACACCAAAACTGGCTTGTGGAGCTGCCTCTAGTTTGTCTTTATTGGATGTAAATAATTTAGCTTGTGTCCCAATGTCAGTAGTTAAAGTAGAATATGTTGGTGTGACTCCCCACGTTAATTTACCGGCATCATTTTCACCAGGGACATTCGCAGTTGATTGCGATTTCATATTGGGGCCATATGGATTGCAACCGCGACAATCAATGTCAGCCATACATTGCTCTCCAGTAATAGCACATCGTGCTGTAGCAGGTGCGCAAAAATTTTTACAACTATATTTGGTAGTTAATGGTAAATTTACTGTATGAGTTGTAGTTGGTGAACCAGTATCTTTATAAAGTGCAATATTAGAGTCAAAACATTCAACATAATAACGGTTTTTAACTAAATAGTTAATGTAATTGAAAATCCCAATTAAAAGAATTATGGATATTAACGCTAAAATAATTGTTGCATATTTGTTTTTTATTAATTTCATGATTTATATATATTTATTTTATATTTTAATTATAAGTATAAAATAAAGGATGGCGAATACAAATACAAATAATGATACTCTAGAACTTGATAAAAAAAAAGAAACAAATAATTCTTCGTCAAGTTCTGCAAATAAAAGCATAAAAAATATTGGTTCNTTTTTANTATCTGTTTTAATAACGGTTTTATTGATTGTAGGATATTTTATCATCGGTTCCATTGTTTTGTATGAATGNAAATTAGCACAATCTAACATTTTACCAACAAGTTTAGAATGTTATCCATATACAGAGACTTCNCCTGAAATACAAAANGTTTTAACAAATATTTTTATTACAAACACNGANCCNCAAGAATCNGTNAAANTGAGTTTTCCTTTTGATAAATATAATTCAAAAAATGTGATATTAGATATGTTTCGCAAATATAAAGAGCAACCAAAATCCCATTTTTTAATTAATTATATTATATCAATTTTAGAAGGTTTAATTAATTATAGTAATAATGCATTGACCAGTTTTTTTAATATATTAAATGGAGCACCTGAAATATTAATTTTATATTATTTGGACCTATTTTATCACTAATTTATTTTGGATTAGCCCCAATCGTAGGTTTTGTTGTTTTTATTTACTATTATTTTGCTGGAATGAAATGGTTGTTTAAAGAAAATACAAATACTAATGTAAACTCTAAACCTGTTTGGAGCGACGTTAATTTACTTGAACCAGTTAACTATGGTATTGCTTTATTTTTAGTGTTTGTCTTTTTTATATTATTTTGGATTTTATTATTTACACTCACTCCCATGTTATCAATAGGTATTTTTTACATGTGTTTACTAATGAGTTTTGGATATAAAGGTGAAATAGACAACAAAAAGGCCAGCATTTTTACAATCATGCAAGAAATGTTTAAACATTACAAGGTGACAATGACTGTTATTTTTACTACAATGATTATAATAAGCGCATTTAGCAACCTAGGCGCAGTATCAGGTGTTTTCTCCATGTTAACTGTACTATTAATTTATTTTAACTTCATACCAATTAATATTTTTGAATCTATAAAAGCAACTAATTTGACACCTTTGACTAGTTTTGAGCAAGCCTATAAAAAATGCGACGGTATATCAAGTAAACCCAAAACATTTTTTGAAAATATTGAAAACTTTTTTGATCTAAAAAAAGGAGGAGGAATAGGAAGAGAATTGAAAAAATTGAATAAAAAAATAAATGGATAAATAAATAACACGAAAATATTACATAAATACAACAATTTATGTAATAAATATAATAATAATAAATAATGAGCAAAACTAATCGTCGTGTGTATCCTACAGTAAGCGTTTGTACACCAACTTTTAATAGGAGACCATTCATTCCTTATCTAATAAAATGTTTTGACCATCAAAATTATCCAAAAGAAAAAATAGAATGGATCATTATAGATGACGGAACAGATAAAGTAGAGGACCTGTTTTTACCTTTGTGTCAAAACAAGAATCAAAAATATGCAGTAAAATATTTCAAATATGATACTAAAATGACATTAGGTAGAAAACGTAATTTAGCACATGAAAAATGCAGTGGCGACATTATTCTTTATATGGACGACGATGATTATTATCCTCCAGAAAGAATATCTCATGCAGTTGATACATTACAGAAAAACCCAAACGCATTATGTGTAGGGTCAAGCGCAATGTATATTTATTTTAAACATATTAGTAAAATGTATAAATTTGGGCCTTATGGTCCAAATCATGCAACTGCAGCCACTTTCGCGTTTAGGAAAGAGTTATTAAAACAAACAGGATATGATAATGATGCTTGTTTAGCAGAAGAGAAGCAATTTTTAAAAAATTACACGATTCCTTTTGTTCAATTGGAATCATTGAAATCTATTTTGGTTTTTTCACATAATCATAACTCATTTGATAAAAAGTTATTGTTAAATGACGCGCCAAATCAATATGTAAATCAATCTAGTGTAAAAGTAGAAGACTTTATCAAGGAAAAAGATATCATACAATTCTTTATGAATGACATTGATAAATTACTTGAAACATATGAATACGGAAAACCTGAATATAAACCCGACGTAACAAAACAAATGAATGAAATGAAAGAAAGGCGGGAACAAATGGTTCAAGAACATAAATTACGTCAAGAAGAAGAGTTACGTCAATTTTATGAAAAATACGCTGCTTCAAACTCTGATACCAAACACACAAATTCAAGTGTAAATAAAATAAATGAAATGACAATGTTAATGAATGAATTATTAATGGAAAATAATCAATTAAAAGACAAAGTCAAATATTTGGAAGATAAAATCAAAAAAATAATTACACAACAAATAGAAGAAAGAAAAAAAAGAGTGTGAATCTAGAAATAAAAAAATTAATGGTAAATAAAACTTAAAGATACTAATATATAATAATTATCAATATAGTAGTATACAGTAACATACAAATATGTATTATGAAGACAGTTTTCATCCAAATGAAGATAATGATGTTATGAACAATCATCAAAAAAAAGAATTAAATAATATAAAATCAATTGACTCTGGTTATGGTTATATTTATAGAAGAAAAACAACTTTATCAAATAAAGTTAAAAATACTAGAATTGACTGTTATACTTCAGGCGACAGTGGAATGAGTATAAGAAACGCTGAAACCGGAAATTATTATAAATACAAAGTAGGTTCAAAAGAAGAAGACTTATTTTTCAAAATAGCTTTAGCAACGGGCGAATTAAAAACAAGAAATGGGTCTAATGTACTTTTTTATGATAGTCCTGAACAATATGAAAAACATTTAATCTATGAAATTGATCAAGAAACAAAAGATAGATGGGTAGAGAAGAAGAAAAATCTAATGTCTAAAAAATAGTGAGTCACTACGAAGATAATCATAATGATTACGATTATGATAAAATTATATTTTATACTAATAACATAAATATATATCTTATAATATATTTATGTTTACAACAAAAATTCTATATTTTCTATTGGTAGTTCAAAATAATTTAAAAAATTTTTTATCAGGCGATTCTGATTCTGTTTACATCAGATTCAAAAAATCAAAGGCTGGGAATGATGAACGATATTATAACACCGCCAATAAGAGCGATATTCGGATCATGTTGAACAAAATTAGAAGAAACATAATGAATAAAAATATAATAGATGAACTTGAAAACAATAGTACAAACATCTACAAGAAATTAGAACTGATTGAAAAATATACAGATATATATCAAAGTCAAAATAAGATTAGTGAATTCAATTTATTAGCAGGCAACTTATTGAAAGATTTTTATGATGATGATTATGCAATTTAGAACTACCTACACGTTACATCTCGTCATCACAATCCATATCGTATTCAATATCTATTTCATTTTCTTTGTCAACTATATCTGCAGCATCTTCTTTCATATATTTATCCAAATAACGGTAAATTCTGTTAATATCCAATTTATTAATTTCGTAATTTTCAAATAAGTTGTATATTTGATTATCATCATACATATTCTTGATTGATATAAAAAACCCATATAAATCTTTTTTATCCATGGATAACTGTTGACACAAATTTTGTATAAAAATGGAATTATTATATTCAGTAGAGTATTTAGTTAATACTTTTGTAAATCGTATGTCGCTTGGTATAATTTCTTTTTGTTTTTGTTTTTTAAAATTAGGATTATTGTTAGCATTATTGTTAGCATTATCTATTTTATTCTTATTATTTTTAAAATACTCGTGATATATTTTGTTATTTCTGAACGTTTTTATTAAACTACTCATTTCGTTGAATTGCCATATTTGTTTTTGAAATGTGATCCTGTCAATGTAGTCAGCAAAACAAACATTTTCTAATTGTTTCAAATATAAAGGAATAGAATCTTTTTTATCCATTTTTTCAATAGAATCAATAATATTTTCATGCCACAATAAACCAACGCTAGTTCTATCAGTATCATTCATTATGTTGTTATGACTTTCAATACTACAGTAATTATTCAATAACTTATAAGTAATTTTTTTGGTGTCATCATTATATGATTTAAGTTGAAATATATTTTCTATTACATTTGACGTAATTACTGATGGGTTATTTATATAAATGTTATAAATATTTGTAAGTTTTCTTAAATCACATTGGACATAATTAGTTATTTTATTTTGCGCGTCTTCGCTTATATTGGGTAAAATATTTTTTAATATTGTTTTCATTTGTGTGTCATTAGGAGTGTTCAATTCAATTATATTGCAAACCTTCATCAACTCTTTTATTTTTTTATCTACTTTGTAGTTTCCTATGCAAACAATTGGGTTCATTGTGATCTCTTCTAATTTTTGTTTTTTCGTTTTTTTTGGCCTGATTAGTTTTATTAATGTATTAATACCACCTTTGTCGCCATTATTCATACCATCTATTTCATCCATAATAATTGCAATTTTTTTGATTTTTTTATTAAAAATACTCATAATATTTTTGTCAGACATATTGTGTTTTGTAATTTCATCTATAACAGATTTATTTCTAATGTCTCCTGCATCATATTTAATAATATCATAATTAAGTTCTTTTAGTATATTAGTAACAAATGATGTTTTTCCACTACCAGGTTCGCCGTATACATATATTCCTTTTTTAAAAGCCATGTTATTTTTATTTAATTCAAAATTTTGTAAAATTTCTTTAACAAAATTTGCTTTTTTTTCTCTCTCCAATATTTTATTTAAATTTAATGTTTCCATCTTATATGTATAAAAGTATTCTTTTTATGCCGATTTTGACACAAACCTTGTACTTTTAAAAATTCATTCAATACATTACGGCAATTTACAGAAGAATTTTTTATACAATAATCAGTTAAAAAATAAAAGTAATTTTTGTACATTATGTTTTTATATACATAGTTTTTAATCTTTGATAGATTTTTGTGAAAATCAAGTAAAATCTGTGAAAACACAAATTCATTGTCACGCCTAATAATATGACGCAAATAATTTTCAAAATTGTTTTTACTGATTAAATTTTTTACAAAATAATGATATTTTTTATAGTAATATTTATTCAAAAAAATAAGCGAAGTTTTTGGTAAATAAGATTTGATCATCATTACTAATTCGCATGGAAGACTATTTATTGATTCTATTATCATAATTGTTATTGTTATTATTATATAATAATATATGTAAAATTATTATTATATCATTTTTGTAAAATTTGTAAAATGAAATTCGTTTGTGTCAACCGTGAGATATCTTCACACACAAGGATTGCTTACACCGTAAGTAAGACCATCCCAGGCTACCTTGCAATTATTTGCCCATGTGTATTTCGCACAATTACCGTTTGCGCCAGTAAACGGCGCATTATTGAAATTCATAGTGAGATGCTTTTTCCCAGACTGTGGTTTACAAACGCCTAAATTTTTGATATTTGTACAAGTAATATTATTTCCAGAACCATCGCTTAACCAATAATCAGGACAACTAGCAACTATAGGAGGCCAATTGGATTTTTTTGATTTTTGTAAAGCTAATGCAATAACGATTAAATTGATAATTAAAATAACAACTGCTACAATTAAAATAATTTTTTGAAATGGACCTATACTATTATTTCTTGATTTAACTAAAATAACATTAATAATTACAAAACTAATTATTAAAATAACTGCTATGATTAAAATTAATTTATAAAAAGGAGTCATGTTTTTATTATAATAAATAAATATAAAATATTTTTCTATTTCAGTAATATAGATGAATATAATTAATAATGGAAGAGTTGATATAAAAAGTCCTGATACCTCTAATTTATTCGCAATGTTTGATAAAATCCCTGCTAATCAATGTGCGACATTTAGGAATCCTACAGAAGGTTTATGGGATGAAACATATTTATCAAAAGCTTTTTTCTCTCATCAAAACATTCAACTAATTCAAAATGGAATAAGAGCAGGTGTTTACCATAAATCAAACGGGCAATATTTGATCGGTCCTCAAGATTGCGATCCATTAAAAATAATCATGCGAAGTGTCTATTTACAATATTCTGCAAATCAACCAAATAATCTAACTCAACAAATTGAAGAATTGAATAAAATTGTCTTGAATTATTGCATTCAGCAAGTATATGGAGAAGCCCAGGGTTATTTAAAGTACATAGATGATGCAAGTACCCTTGTTGTACCAATAGCTCACCCTGTTATGGCAAATAATACAGACCGCACTTTAGAATTAAAAACTTGGTTTGGAGAGAAAACCCAACATTCCGCCTTTTAGAATTCTACCTTTAAAAAAGGTAGAGCCAAACTGTAAACCTTTTGGATCACAAATTTCTAAAAATAAACTCGCTATGTTTGGCTCCACCTTTTCAAAAGGTGGAAAGGTGGAAAGGTGGATTTTTATATTTGTATAATATAATAAAAATATATATTATGAGTAATAGCGGAGAATTACTTAAATTTTGTGATAATGACCTTGATTTATTTTTCAACACATTAGCTGAAAAATATAATGATGTATCAATACCAAATGTCAAGTTGAATATGGAAGAGGAATCAGAATTAAATAATATAACGATTGATATAGAAAATTCCGTCAATAAACTTAATCAAAATGGAAAGCAACAATTAGTATTTAACAAATTAGGATTTTCTGAAATTGTTAAAAGAATTTATTCTATAATTAAAAACGGTGAACAAGCTGGTGGTATAGATCCAATTGTTCCATATACAAAAAGAACGAGATTAACCAATAGTGATTTATTAGCATCTTTAGCGCTTGTAACGGGTTTAATTTGTATTATAATTGCATGGTATAAACTAATTAATATTCTTTCTGTTATACCAGTAAGTGACCATTTTGGTAGTGATGTTCAACAGGCGTTTCGTGATAATTTAAAAAATGTACCAATGGAAAACCTGAATTTTCTGGCTTATTTTTTCAAGGTACTATTTGGTATGACTGGTCAGGTTCTCACCTCTCAACAAGGCCACATACAATCTCTTTTAAGCAGTTTCATATCAAAAACAATTATGACGAGTTCTGGTGAAATTTTAACAAATTGTTTACCTCAAGAATCTAGTTCAATATTAAATAGTGTAAGTACTTTTTTTACAACATTTGTAAGTCCAAATTCATATCAACAATGTATACTTAAAAGTGGCGAGGTACTTGGAAATGCAGCACTTTATAATGCAGGAGTTAAATTATCTCTTGTAAATATTCAAATTGGGTCAAATATTGCAGCGATTGGTGATTTAACTACTTTCGGCACAAGATTAACGTATGCTTCAATAGGTTATATAAGTTATAGAATTGGGTTAATACGTGCGCCAAGGCTGGGTAATGATGCAGGACTAATAGAAACCGGTGGGTATAAAAAAAGAAAAACTATGAGAACTATGAAAACTAAGAAAACAAAAACTGTTAAGAAAACCAGAAGAAATAAGAAATCTAAGAAATCTAAGAAAACAAAAACTGTTAAGAAAATCAGAAGAACCCGAAAATAAAAAATTTACCTTACCACTATCACTTTTCAAAAAGTGATGCAAAGTTATTTTGACGCAACCTTTTTTAAAGACTGCTTTTTAATTTTAGATGAACTATTTTGTCCTTGTCCATCTAAACTTAAACCATTCATCAAACGCTCACGATTTTCTTTATATTCCAAATATTCGCCCTTCAGTATCTCTAATTCACTCAACCACATTTGATATTTCGTAGTATTTTTAACACTTTCTAACTCACATTTCTTGTTTTCATGCTCTTTGTTTAATTTGTCAACATTTTCTTCCGTTACACTATCCATCGGCATTCGTGTCAAATATTTATATTCGCCATCCACTGCATCGTAACTTTTATCATTTAACATTTTAGTAACTTCTTCGCTTTTCTTTTTTCTCAAATCAATTGTGTTTTCCAATATTTCTGTGATATACTTTGATTTATTTGATAATACCATAAGTTCCTTTTCCAAAGCTTGAATCATGTGTTGTTTTCTTGTTTGATAAAGTTTCAACCTTGTTTCATAATAATCATCAATAATATGTTCAACCTTCTCATATTTTTTTAGTTTGTCTTCTGCATCAAATAAGTGCATATTAGTAGTTGAATTTGTAGTAAACAGTTTCAACAATTTTTCTACCCCATTGCATGCATGGTCAGCTTTAGTAGATTCAAGCTCATCTAATTTGCCTTTTGCAAAAGTGATATTAAAGTCAACATTGGTATCTCTACTCATGTCGTCATAATCTTTTATTACAGGCGTGATTTTTTTACCATCTTTATCTGCTCCTGGCTCAATAAGATTTTCTAATAATTCTTTGAAATCTTCTGTCCAATAACCAACTGGTAATTCTGTAACTTTGATTTTATCCGGTCCGACCTTTTCATAACGACCTTTTATTAAGAACTTTCCTTCTGAAATTTTATGGATGGTTCCTTTGAACCCTTCGTAATATGGAACAAACTCAAAGGTTTCACTGGTTTCGGCGGTTTTGGTTACCACTAATTTTGATTTCAAATAACGGATAATATCCAAAGGATTGTAACACATAATATCAGTACTGAAACCTGTACCAATTCCTTTGGAACCGTTTACCAAAACCATTGGAATAATAGGTGCATAAAATATTGGTTCTACTAATAAACCATCATCATTCAAATATTGCAAAATTGCATCATCTGCATGTGGGAAGAGCGACCGCGTAATTTTATTAAGACATGTAAATATATATCTTTCGCTTGCGCTGTCTTTACCACCTTGTAATCGTGTACCAAATTGACCATTAGGCATTAACAAGTTGATATTATTTGAACCTACGAAATTTTGTGACATACCGACAATAGCAGCATTTAAACTAGCTTCACCATGATGATATCCTGAATGCTCAGAAACATAACCACTGAATTGTGCTACTTTAATTTCAGTCACTAGATTCTTTTTAAACGCAGAATACAATATTTTTCGCAAACTGATTTTCAAACCATCCATCACATTTGGAATACTTCTATCACAATCATATTTTGAAAAGTGAATCAACTCTTTATCTATAAAATCTTCATAACTTACTTTTGAATCACTCGTATTTAAATAAGATTTGCGATCATATTTTTCAAGCCAATCTTTTCTATCGTCAGCTCGTTTCTTATTAAATACCATATCAATAGAATCGTCGCTTTTTTTACCACTGTGTTCAAAACCGACAATTTTCTTATTTTGAAAATATTCGCGAAATTCTTTGCCTGTACTAGTACCTAAACCTTTATAATATTTGATTTTCCAGCCTTTGAATTCATTGTGAGATGCATTTTCGTGTTGCTCCTTCCATTGCTCATATTCACCTTCATTATAAAACATCAATTCTTTGTCTCCTTTTCGTGCCTTCAAAATGGGCGTGTTCATAAATCCAATAAACATTGGAATTTCTGTAAGCGATGGCCATTCTGATTGAAATAAATTAACACCTAGACCTTTGATATGACTACCATCTGTATCCTGATCAGTCATGAACAACACCTTACCGTATCTCAAATTTTTATGAACGTCTTCTAGTGTTTTATATTGCTTACCAGTTTCTAAACCTAATATTTTTTTTATTTCTGTAATCTCCTTATTTTCCGATATTTTTTTAATATTTTCACCACGAACGTTCAATATCTTACCTTTCATTGGGTAAACGCCGATTATATTACGGTCTTCACTTGATAACCCTGAAATAATGCCTGCCTTAGCTGAATCTCCCTCACAAAATATGATGGTACAATCTTTTGATTTCTCAGTACCTGCCCAATTAGCATCAGTTAATTTAGGAATTCCACGAATGCTTTTTGTTTTTGCACCATCGGTTTTCTTTGCAGCCTTATTTTCCTTTACTTCTGTGAGTGCACAAGCTGCATCCATCACGCCCATTTTAGCGACCTTTTCAATAAATTTGTCACTTACTTCACATTTAGATCCGAATTTAGATGACGGTGTATTCATAAAGTCCTTCGTCTGACTATCAAATGCCGGATTTTCAATGTCGCATCTAATAAATAAAACCAACTGTTCTTTGATTGTATTTGGATTGACCTTAGTTTTCTTCTTTTTTTCAATATATTCACAAAGTTTACGAGTTATTTGATTCAAAATGTATTCAACGTGTTTACCGCCTTTAGCAGTATGAATACCATTGACAAAGGAGACTTGAATAAATTCATTACTCGGTGTTAATGCAACCGCATATTCCCATCGTTCTCCATTTTCTTCATAAACTCGCGGTGTCTCATTTTTATCACCAATATACATGTCAATATATTGTTGAAAATTCTTCACTGGAATTAGATTAGAATTGTATTTTACCTTTAAAGATTTGTCAGTTACTGCAGCCACATCATAAACCCTTTTCTTTAGGAGAGCAATTAGATCAGCTGTCAAACCCTGAATGCCGAGTCTTTGATAATCAGGCTTAAATGTGATTTTTGTATATGGTTTTGTTTTGCATTTAGTAATAACTGGTTTACAAATTTCATCCAAATTGTTTTTGAATTCTTGTGTATATTTCAATCCACGAACATGATCAACTGTTTCAATTGAACCAAACGTAGACCAAATAAGGACAAGCTTGAACCCAAACCCATTTTTACCACCAACGATTTTTTTTTCTGTTTTATCATAATTTGTAGATGTTCTAAGATGACCAAAAATCAATTCAGGAATCCATATTTTGTATTCAGGATGTTGTGCTACGTCAATACCATTTCCATCATTAATCATGACAATTGTCCCATCACTTTGAATTGAAATATCAATACAAGACACAGGCAAAGCATTGGGAACGCTGTCTTTAACTGCTTGATTCATTCTTACAACATGGTCTCTGCAATTAACAATACCCTCATCAAATAATTTAAACAAACCAGGAATATATTTAATGTTTTTTTCAATTATTTTACAACCGACGACATTGTCGCTTGGGCTAGTATCATTAATAATCCAAACATCACTATCTACTTCTTCAACAGAACCAATGTATGTATCAGGGTTATCAAGAATATGTTGTTTATCAGTTTTTTGCTGATATTTGTTAGCAAGGGTAGCGTCAGTCTTAGTGTTAGTTGAACTCATTTTGTATATAAATACGCGTATAATTAATGTAGATACACGTATATTTTTAAATTTATTTCATTTTTATTTTTTTTGTTTTTTGGGCAATAAAATAATCATACATAATAAAAATGGAATATATGAATGTTAATAAAGCTCCTCCAGTAAAACGTTTTAAACAATTGATTGATAACGCTGTTTACGTGGATAATCAATATTGTTATTGTCAACCTGAAATATTTAAAAAAGCATCTGCTAATCCAAATAGTTCGTATAATTCACGTAATTTGAAAGTAGCTAGCGTAGTTAATAGTTTTAAAGGTGGTCGCATTCAATTTGGAAATACATATTTAGGCAATTCCAATGGTTTAGGATTAAATTATTTAGGGCGTTTAGAAGGAATGCCTGGCGGAAGTGGAACACCCATCAAAAACAGATTTTGAAAAAATTTTATTTTCTCTCGTAATTTTATATGACTCGTTTTACAAAAACAGCTTCTGGAAGATATATGGTTCAGGGTAAAAGTTATGAAATGTTGATGGGATCCCGCGCCCAAGTTTGGCATGGAACTGCATACAAAACATCTGGTGGTTTAACCAAGAATAATTTAATGCAAAACAAGGCAGGACGTATTGTTTCAAAAGACAAACATATGACTGCTAAAAAAGAAAAGCGTCTACTTAAAGCTGGTTATGGAACCAAGAAAGGTAAATTCGGATTTGTCAAGTTAGGTAAAAGTAGTAAACACCATGGACGCAAAAGTCGCAGTCACAGACGCCACAAGGGTGGAAACGGAACCAATTACCCATTAAGTCCATCATCATATGATGGAAGAGGTGTAGGAACTTCCGGTGTTGACCTACAATTTGTTGCTGGTAATGCCGCTTAAATGTAATAATAAATTCACTATTTTATTTATTATTATTTGGTAGTGTTCTTGGTATTTTATCGGCATAGGTATTTTTATCTAGAATATACTGACCGCATGGTCCACAATGATCTTCGTTAGATAGATCTACCTTTTTATTGAGTTTTTTATTGCAATAATCTATATTCCAACGACCTAAGATTTTTTTTTCTTCTTGAGTCACAATTTTATTTAGCGTATTTTTTACAAATTTAATTCCAAACATAATGATTATAGTATAATATTATTATTGTTATTATTATTAAATCATTTTATTTTAAAATCAATATAAATATTTTTTAAAATATAAAATTATATAATGTATCGTTCTATCTTTAATCGTGTAAAAAGAATAATACCTAAAATTTCAGAAACTGAAATAATTGCATTAAAATCAGGAGGAGTTTCAGTGGATAGAGAGTTGTTCAAAGGTAAAATAAATTATTCTAACCTTTATAAACCATTTGTAAAATCTAGTGAAAAACCTATGGAAAAAGAAACTGAAGAATTATTGAGAAAATTTGGTTCAGGTTCCATTTATCCAGATAAAAATATATATAATGTAATGAGTTATTTAGGTAAAAAAGGGTTTTTGAGTATGATCATAGATAAAAAATATAATGGTAATCGTATTTCTATAGAATCACAATCAAATATTTTGTCAAAAATATCATCATATAATCCATCACTAGGCGTTGCGACTATGGTGCCTAATTCATTAGGCCCTGCGGAATTACTGCAACATTACGGCACGCAAATGCAAAAAGATTATTATTTACCAAAATTAGCAGATGGAACTTTCATACCATGTTTCGGTTTAACAGGCCCAAATAATGGTAGTGACGCAGTTGGAAAGATAGATGAAGGATACGTAGAAAAAATAAACGATAAAATAAAAATACGTATTACATTAAATAAGCGGTATATCACTTTGGCGCCTGTATCAAATTTAATAGGTATAGCGTTTAAACTGAATGATCCAAATTGTTTATTATTAAACAACAAAGAAGGAATTACATTAGCTTTGGTAGAAAAATCCCAAGAAGGTTTGTTACAAGAAACATATCACAATCCAAACAACGCCGGCTTTCCAAATGGTACAATAAAAGGAACAATTTTTATAGATCCTGAGCAAGTTATTGGTGGTGAAGATAAGATAGGTGAAGGATGGAAAATGCTTATGGAATGTTTAGCAGTTGGGCGCGGCGTTAGTTTACCAGCAACCGCAAATGGATCTTCCAAGTTTATAACGCAATCTATTATGAATTACATTAATTTAAGAACACAATTCAATATGCAAATTGGTAATATGGAAGGGGTTAAAGAAAAATTCATTGAAATGTATTTGAATACGTGGATTATTCATAGTTCTGTAAAACTAACCAATCATATATTAGACAATGGTTCAACCCCGTCAGTTATTACAGCTATTATGAAACAACAAACAACTGAACGTGCACGCATGATTTTAAATCATGGTATGGATATTTATTCTGGTAGTGGAATTTGTACAGGTGAAAATAATTTTTTTACTAAATTTTATAATTCTTCGCCAGTAGGAATTACCGTTGAGGGTTCTAATACATTAACACGCAGTCTAATTATTTTTGGTCAAGGTTTAAATAAAAGTCATCCATATATTTTTCCTATTTTTGAGAGTATTCAAGATAACAATTTGGAAGACTTTAAAATAAATTTCAATAAATTGGTTACTGAAGTGATGACAAATTATATGCGTATTTTGATTTTGACGCCTAGTAATATTTTTAACAATAACAATAAAGACAACGCACAAAATCGGTTTGATGCTGCGACATTGAAATTTAGTGTGTTATCTAATTTCATTGCAATCATGGGAGGCAAGATAAAAGCGAAACAAATGCTATCCGGTAATATGTCTGATATATTGTCTAATTTATATTTAACTTACAGTTTGTTATGGTATCACGCCCATTATAGTGATAATTCAACTTTAATTTTACGAAATGAGTGTGTTGATTATTTAATGAATGAGTTAGAATATAAAATGAATTTAATAATAGAAAATTATCCTATACAAATATTGCGTCCATTGTTATATCCTTTGAAAAATAAACTAACTTATCCATCATTAGAAAATAAAAATAAATTATATGATTTCATAATAAATAATGAAGAATTATACAAAACATTTAAAAATGATATTTACTATAAAGATACTGTATTAGAAAAAATGGAACAATTAAAAAATATGAATAAAACATCTGCCGATTATGAAAAATTATATCAAGATATTATTAAAGTTGGAGAATATCCTATCCAATAAATAATTACATGTATCCAATAATTTGATAAAAATTTTATTTTATTCATTTATTAGTATTGAAAATGAATAAAACGCATAAAACACATAAAACGCATAAAACATATGAAATTTATTACTATTGATGAACCCAATTAGTCTCAATAAATTTTTCATAAACAATGTATTTTGCAATTTTAGAATACAAAAATTTCTCAAAATAACGTTTGCTTACAATCAATTTGTTGAATTCATTATTACAGTATTTATAATAATAATTGTAAGCATCATCAAATGATATAAGCGCTAACGTGTGATTTGTCTTGATTTGCGTTTTGATATAATCAAACGATTTTTCAATCTCAGCATTTTTATTCCAAATGTGACAAGAAACATTTAATACATATTTATTTTCAACAATTTCAATATTTGGAAAAAAGTGTTTTAATATTTTTAATACACTTTCTTCATTAATATTTCCATTGGATATTAATTTTTCATGGTGCGAATTAGTATGTGTCCATATTTTAAACAACATACACAATTCATCTATTTCCAATTCATCAAATGTTTCATTATCGTTGTTGTCGTTGTTGTCGTTCTCTCCGCCATTGTCTACAAGCTGAATTGTTTTCTCCCAAAATTTGATAAAATCACTCTCAATTGGTAAATATTTGCTTGTTAAATTAGTAAAACAATCATTGGATTCATCATAATGATAGAATTCCTTTAGCATATTTTTTAACGAATTAGAATAAATCATATTAGGCAAAGAATTTGCAGATAAAAATTGCTTCCAAATAAAATGTAAATTCTTCCAATGAATCACACTATTAGTATCGTCTACTTTATTCAAATAACTTTCACAGAAAGTTTCTATGATTTTGTTTTGGTTGTTAGAACGCAAATACAATGCAAATTGTTTTAACTCTTCATCTGATTTGTTTTCTAAAAATTTTTCAGAATCTTCATATCTTTTTGAATAATGGGTTGCAACACACAAAAGGTCAAGCCCTATTTTTTTTAACTGGTCTTTCCACAATTCATGAGAGAAAGTCTCGTTGATTTTGATTAAGCGGTAATTTTCATATGAATTGTTTTCATGATATTTGGTAACAAAATTATTTATGGTGATTGTGTTTCCAATAGACAAATATGAAACACTATCCAAATCGCCCATTAGTTTTTTCATATTTTGACTCACAAAAAATATAAGGTGTGTGTTCTTTTTGAATATATTATCACCAATAATTGTCAAGAAATATTTTGCCTGGGTTTTTGATGAAAACAATGAAGGATAAATGAAATTAAGAACATTTTGAATCGTGTCAGTTTCTGGAATTGAATTCAAAAGACTTCTCTCTTTGATAAGTTTAATAACATTTATTTTTGTTTTGTGTTTCCAGTCCAACAATACTCGCTCTTTTGAAATAGAAGAAAGCAGTTTATGTGTAATATCATCTTCTTTTACAATAAAATAATTTTTTCCATCATATTCATAAAAATATCCATTGCTTGAAAGATAATAATATTGATTCTTAGAGAGAAATACTTGGATGAATATTTGCTGTTCATTAGTAAGATAGTGATTACGATTTACACGTTTTTCGTGATTAATTTGTTCAGTTTTTAAAGTATTTGGTAAATAATTGTTAACATGTGTGTATATTCTTTGGAGCATGTATTCATCGTTTTCATAGCTCTTGAAAAGTTCTTTTAAAGATACAATGCAGTTTTCTTGTAATTGACATTGAAATTGTAGTTGAGAGGATTCATTTGTTATTTCGGTCATATTTCGCTGAATTCGCTTATTAGTATTTAAATTGTTTTTTTAAATTTTAATTTATTTTAATAATATAATTATGACGAATAAAACAAACAGAAAAATCACACTACGATATTTGCCGAAAAAATTGACTCGTCGTGATAAAAAGGCGCAATATGGAATGTTGATGAAATCGCGAAGACTATATAAAAAAGGTAAATATTTTACTAGAAAAGCCATATCATCCTATAAAAGTAAACCATCTAGTCATATAACAGACGCAAAACGTTTATACGGTGTTGAAAATATAGGCGCAACAGACGAATTGGCGCGCGCAACAGGATGTACAAAAGAAGCATTAGGAATGATCGTGAGAAAGGGTGAAGGTGCATACTTTTCTTCAGGATCTAGACCAAATCAAACCGCGCAATCTTGGGGTTTAGCAAGATTAGCAAGTTCTATCACATCTGGAAAAGCCGCTGCAGTTGATTACTCCATTTTAGAAAAAGGCTGTAAGAAAAATAGTAAAGCATTGCGTTTAGCAAAGTTGGCTAAGAAAAAACACGGTCATGGAACAAGGCGAGTCCCGAAAGCGTAGTTCCTTTTTTTCAGTTGGAGGCGGTGCGTTATTTTTGGAATTTTTGTAATAATGTTTAAAAACATAATGATTTAAAGATTATTACAAAAAATCAATTATAAGGACAATGTCAAACTTTGTAGATAAAACACAAAATTTACCTTTAGATAATTCTTTCAATGATGGAAATGTTTTAACAATTAAAACAGTACAAATTGCGCCTTTTAGAACATTAATGACAGCGCTGAAGGACATTTTATTAGAGACAAATATTACTTTCCAGCCTGACGGTATTCGCATTATTAATATGGACAAGTCTCATACAATTTTGGCTCATTTATTTTTAGCTGCTCAAAATTTTGAGTTTTATGAATGTAAAAAGAGTAAAATTGTTATTGGTGTGAATATGTTTCATTTATTCAAATTGATTAATTCTATTGATAATGATGATACTTTGACAATTTATATTGAGAATTCGGATTATGTAGATGGAATTGTTTCACATTTAGCTTTGAAATTTGAAAATGGTGAAATTAAGCAATGCAAAACACAGAAATTGAGATTGATTGAACCTGAACCAGAAGAGTTGGAATATCCTGATGTGAAATTTTCATCTATTATTAATTTACCTTCTGCTGATTTTCAAAAAATAATAAGGGATTTGTCATGTATTTCTGAAAAATTGGAAATTAAATCTGTTGGTAATGAATTAATATTTAAATGTTCTGGACAATTTGCTTCTGCTGAAATTCATCGCGCAGAATCGGATGGAAGTATGGGTTTTGTATTGAAGCAAGATTCTTCAAAAATAATTCAAGGGGAATTTTCATTGAAAAACCTAAGTTATTTTATTAAATGTACAAATTTGTGTAACCAAATAGAAGTATATTTAGAGAATGATTTACCATTGGTTGTAAAGTATGATGTTGCTAGTTTAGGTAGCATTAAATTATGTCTTGCACCACTTCCTTCATCATAGTAAATATTGTATTTATCTTATGCTTATGTGTATTATTATATATAAAAATTAATGTTATATATATAATAATACTAATAAAATAATAAATGCCCTCTTTAAATTATCCTTTAACTTCAAATTATTACTCTAATTATTCAGATTATTTAGGAAGACAAAAATCTCGTAACAAAAGAGGAAATGGTTCAGTGGGAAATCAAGGATTACAAGGAGTGCCTGTAAATTATCCTTTGAATTCAAATTATTACTCTAATTATTCAGATTATCTAGAAAGACAGATTTCACGAAATAATAGAGGAAATGGTCCAGTTGGAAATCAAGGATCAGAAGCACCTGAAAATTTGTCTTTAAATTCAAATTTTTACAGAGATATTTCAGATTATTTAGAAAGACAAGGTTTTAGTAATAATGGAAAAAATGGTGAGGTAGGACCACGTGGTCCACAAGGTTATACAGGGCTTCAAGGTTACACAGGTCCTCAAGGTATTCCAGGTGTTGCAACATTTACAGGTGCTACTGGGCCACAAGGATTCACTGGATCACAAGGTTATACAGGTCCACAAGGTTATACTGGTCCTCAGGGGTATATAGGTCCACAAGGATTCACTGGATCACAAGGTTA
>JGI12547J11936_1000037_pt1 | contig 25317 bp, 29 predicted proteins | sample LakEriepJuly2011_2_FD_11936 | JGI IMG/M metagenome (IMG submission 11936)
TAAGATCCCAAGGGTTTTTAACAGCGCCAAAATAAGATGTTTCATTTGATGAACCCATCGCGAATTCATCCATATTAGTTTTACCTAAATTAATAGCACCTACTTCGTTAAATTTCTTCACAACGGTCGCATCGTAAGGCGCTACAAAATTGTGAAGCATCTTGGAGCCGCAAGTGGTGAGCCAATCTTCAGCACAAAAAATATCTTTTTGCGCTATAGGGACACCTGTGAGGACATCACCTTCGCCTTTTTGAATTCTTTCATCTGCAAGCTTAGCCTGGGCTATTGAGCGATCTTCATCAACTGTAATAAACGCATTAATCTCAGGGTTCTTTTTTTTGATGCTGGCAAGATAATCTGTCGTGATTTCGACACTTGATGTTTTCTTTTCCCTCAAAAGGCTTGAGAGTTCTTTAATACTCCAGTCTTGCATGATTATTCAATCACCTGAGGCACGATATATAAGCCACCACTCACTTCTGGCGCTATTTTTTGTAATTTTTCTCTTTGATTTTTTTCTGTGACAATATCTTCACGGAGTCTTTGAGTGACCGATTGGCCATGGGACATAGGAGCAATATTGGTGGTATCTACCTTTTTCATATCCTCAATAAGATTTAATATGCCCGATAATTTTTTAATCGTCGCATCCGCTTCTTCTTCCGTAATTTTGATGCGAGCTAAATGGGCAATTTTTTTGATTTCGTCATGTGTAATCGACATACAAATAGAATTCCTGTTTTTCTAGAGAAAAGCTGTTAATTTATTGATCAATATCATGTATTATACCCTGATTCTATTGACCTTTCTTGGGTTTGAAGCGCCACTTTTTTTGAAGAAATCCTAACGATTAACATGCTTAAAAAATTATTTAGTTTTGATCAATTTATGGCTAATGATATTGCCATCGATTTGGGCACTGCAAATACACTCATCTATATTCGAGGTAAAGGTATTGTCTTAGACGAGCCTTCTGTTGTAGCGATTCGTCATGAAGATGGTCCTAATGGTCCCTATAGTAAAAAATCTTTATTGGCGGTCGGCATCGAAGCTAAAACGATGCTAGGTCGATCACCTCAAAATATTCAAGCGATTCGTCCAATGAAAGATGGCGTGATTGCTGACTTCAATATTACTGAAGACATGATTAAGTTTTTTATTGCAAAAGTGCATGACACCAGATGGTTTGTGCCAAGCCCACGTATTATTATTTGCGTCCCTTACGGCGCCACTCAAGTGGAGCGAAGAGCTATTAGAGAGTCCGCTGAAAGAGCCGGTGCTAAGCAAGTATTTTTAATCGAAGAGCCTATGGCAGCGGCGATTGGTGCCGGACTTCCAATCAGCGAAGCTACAGGATCCATGGTGATTGACGTAGGTGGGGGTACGACTGAAGTCGGTATTATTTCTTTAGGCGGTATTGTATATGCCAAATCTGAACGTGTGGGTGGCGACAAAATTGATCAGGCCATTATTGATTACTTAAGACGAAACTACGGCACATTGATTTCTGATCCTACGGCTGAAATGATTAAGAAAAAAATTGGTACTGCATTCCCAATGTCTGAAATTTTAGAACTCGAAGTGACGGGCCGAAATCTTGCTGAAGGACTCCCTCGTCGACTTAAAATTAATAGCAATGAAATTCTAGAAGCCCTTCAAGAGCCTTTAAATCAAATTGTTAGTGCTGTGAAATCTGCACTCGAACAAACGCCGCCTGAATTGGGTGCTGATATTGCCGATAATGGCATGGTATTAACCGGTGGTGGTGCCCTATTAAGAAATCTNGATCGCTTACTTATGGAGGAAACNGGCATTCCTGTTGTGACTGCGGATGACCCTCTTACTTGTGTTGCGCGAGGTTGTGGTAAGGCACTTGAATCACTCGATCAATTCTCGACCGTATTTGCTCACGAATAATTTCTTTTTTTGCTACTTCATTAATAGTTAAAGCTTAATGATTAAATCTTATCAACGTTCATCTAAGCTTTTTAATAAAGGTCCTTCACTTTTATCCAAATTCTTGTTACTCATCTTCATATCGATTGTACTCATGGGTGCGGATTATCGTTTTCATTATTTAAAAAATATTAGGCAGGTAACGAATGTATTCACCAAGCCTTTTCATACATTACTGAACTTGCCAAGCGATATATATAATTTCACAACAGAATACTTCTCTAATCAATCTCGTTTGATTGATGAAAATGAAGCATTAAAACTCAATATAGATAGCCTTAAAGCTGATCTCCAACGCTTAGATTTTATAGACCAGGAAAATAATCAACTAAAAAATTTACTCGAAGTAAAAAATGCGTATAAATTTAAAACTGAGGCTGTCAGTATCATTTATTCGCGCTTTGACCCTTTTAATCAAAAAATTATTATTGATGGTGGTCAAAATAAAAACTTTCAAGCAGGGCAACCTGTCATTAACGCACTAGGTCTTGTAGGACAAATCAGCAGTGTTTTTCCAGAAACAAGTGAGGTGACACTCATTGTTGATAAAAAAATGTCTGTACCCATTCAAATACAAAGAAATGGTTTAAGAGCCATTACCAATGGTAATGGCCAAGACGAGACGATTTTGCTTTCTTACTTACCCAATAGTGTTGATGTAATCATAGGAGATGTTTTAAAAACATCAGGTATTGATACGATTTACCCAGAGGGCATTGCCGTTGCTGAAGTAGCAGAGATTAACAATAATCCTAATCTGCCTTTTGCAAAAATTATTTGTAAACCTATCTCGGCGATTCGTAATCACACCCATGTCCTTGTGGTAACGCCCATTAACAAAATTGTAAATAATGTAGCGCCTATAAAAAATGATCAAAAAAAATAAATTATTTATTATTTCTTTAATCATCGCGGCAATGATTAATCTGATTCAGATTAATATTTTTAATATTGATTTAAAGCCTGATTTTATTTTGCTTACACTCATATTTTGGTTCTTTAAAAATCCAAATGCAGTGTCTATCTCAACATTTTGGTTCGTAGGTCTCATCAATGATATCTTTATAGGCGACCTTCTAGGGCAGCATGCCCTCACTTATGCGTCCTGTTATTTTATTGCGCAATATTTTATAAATAAAATCATGCTTAATAATAAATATCAGAAATTACTTTATATTTTTTTAATATTTTTAAGTGCTCAAATGATTATATTAATTATTAATTTGACACACGATCTTCACTATCCAGGTCTTGGCTATTTTCTTCAAAGTATTACAGCCGTTTTTATATGGCATGCATTTTCTAAATTTAAATTTTTTAAATTAGATCGCTAAAGACTTAAGGCCATCTTAAGATGTCTTATACTAAAAATAGTCAAAATATTTATAAGTCGCGCTTTTTCTTTAAGCAAAGATTAGGGCTCCTTACAGCTTTAATATCCATTGCTTTTTTAGTCATCATCGGACGGTTTTTTTACCTTCAAATGTTTAAATACGATTTTTATAAAGGCTTATCCGAAAATAATCGTATCACTGTGATTCCAAACGTCCCAAATCGAGGCCTCATTATGGATCGCAATGGCATCATCATGGCAGATAACAATTTTGTTTATAGTTTAGAAATTACGCCTTCAAAAGTCACTAATCTCAACAAAACTATTGATGACTTAAAACCTATTGTCGAATTTAGTCCTGGTGATTTAAAAAAATTTAGAAAAATTTTAAAAGAAAGCTCGTCCCTTGAAAGCATTGCTATTAAAACAGATTTGTCAGATATTGAGGCAGCGAGATTTGCAGCAAATAAATTACGATTTGACGGAGTAGAAATTAAATCCAGATTACTTAGGCGCTATCCTAAAGGTGCTTTTGCTTCGCATCTTATAGGTCATATTAATCGGATTAATGAAGAGGATAAAGAGGCCATTAAAAAATTAGGCTGGCAACAAAACTATAAAGGCACTGACTCTATAGGTAAGTTAGGTATTGAAAAATACTATGAGGCTAAGCTTCATGGCACCACTGGATTTCAAGAAGTAGAGATTGATGCTAATGGTAATTCAGTCCGTATTTTAAATAGCACCCCTTCTATTGAGGGTGATGCCATTACATTATCTATCGATTCAAACCTACAAGAAATTGCTGAAAATGCTTTCAATAAATATCGAGGTGCGCTCGTCGCTTTAAATCCAAAAAATGGCGAAGTGCTTGCTTTTGTCAGTCGGCCTAATTTTGATCCCAATCAATTTGTTAGTGGTATTGATGTGGATGAATGGAAGGTATTGAATGAGTCACTGGATAAACCTATGCTTAATCGTGCCATTAATGGCTTATATCCTCCGGGTTCTACCATCAAACCTTTTGTGGCATTAGCTGCACTTGAAAATGATATTCGTAAACCTCCTTTTAATATTAAGGACCCTGGGTTTTTTACGCTACCAAACTCCGGCCATACTTATAAGGACTGGAAACCCTATGGGCATGGTGTTGTAGATATGGTGATGGCGATTACTATTTCATGTGATACATTTTTTTATGGTCTCGGTATTGAATTAGGTATTAAGAAGTTATCTAAATTTTTATCCCAGTTTGGTTTTGGTGAAGCTACCCATATTGATATGTTTGGTGAAAACCCAGGCTTATTGCCTTCGCCTGAATGGAAACAAAAAAGATTTAAACAGCCTTGGTATTTAGGAGAAACTGTTATTACAAGTATTGGTCAAGGCTATATGCTCGTCACGCCAATTCAGCTTGCCCAAGCAGTGGCAACAATCGCTAACGGAGGATTAACGATCCAGCCTAGACTTATCCAATCGATTAAAAATAATCAGACTGGTAAAGTAGAAACATTTAAAAGTAAGCCTGTTCGAGAGCTACATTTCAAATCTGAGAATCTAGCACTCGTCAAAGAAGGCATGATGAATGTCACGCAACCTGGCGGAACTGCAGCAAGCATAGGCGCTGGAGCCCCTTATAAAATAGCTGCTAAAACAGGTACCGCCCAAGTTGTTGAGATGAAGCGAAATCAAAAATATGACCCTAATCGAATGAATGAAAGACATCGGGACCATGCACTTTTCATCGCATATGCGCCTGCAGAAGACCCTACTATTGCTATTGCAATCATTGTTGAAAATGGTGGCCATGGTGGATCGACAGCGGGGCCGATTGCAAGAAAATTGATGGATTATCATTTGCTTAAAAAAATAACTTTAAGCAAAGAAAATAATAAAGCAGGCTCTCTTGAATCTGAATATCGTGATTAAAATACAATCATTATGTTAGAACGTTTATTTCTTCGCCTACAAAAAAATATTGATTCTACTTTAATGGTCTTTATTAGCTCGGCATTAGTGGTTGGTCTTTTTACACTTTATAGCGCTTCGGGGCGAAATATTATTTTGGTGCTTAATCAGCTTTTTTATATTGGGCTGGGTTTTATTTTGCTTTGGATCACAGCGAAAATTCATCCTAAATATTATGAGAAATTAGCGCTGCCTATTTATATCCTAGGTTTGTTGCTTCTTCTTGGCGTCATGTTTTTTGGGCAATCGAGTCATGGGGCTAAACGCTGGTTAAATCTAGGTTTATTTAAAATGCAGCCTTCTGAAATTATGCGTATTGCTGTGCCTATTGCTATGGCTTGGTATCTTTCTAAACGAGAAAGTAACCGTCACGCGATCGATTATGTTGTCGCCTCCCTCTTTTTTATTTTGCCCGTCATCCTGATTATCAATCAGCCTGATTTAGGAACAGGACTCTTAATTGCCGCATCAGGTTTTTATATTCTTTTTTTAGCAGGCTTAAATTGGAAATTTATTGTAGGGGGTAGCATCGGTCTTTTTTCCTTAGCGCCCATCATTTGGTCGCACTTACATGATTACCAAAAAAATCGAGTGCTCATTTTATTAGATCCAAGCCAAGACCCATTAGGCTCAGGCTATCACACGATTCAATCTTCTATTGCAATGGGATCAGGCGGGCTTATTGGTAAAGGCTGGCTTAATGGCTCACAAGGCCAGCTTGATTTCTTACCTGAACGAACCACTGATTTTATTTTTGCAGTCTTTAGTGAGGAGTTTGGTCTTTTAGGCAATTTATTACTCTTAGGACTTTTTGCGCTCATTATTGCTCGAAGCCTTATGATTGCTTCACAAGCCAAAAATACATTTACACGCCTTCTAGCCGCTAATATTGGGCTTACATTCTTTACCTATATCTTTATTAATATTGCGATGGTAAGTGGCATCATGCCTGTAGTTGGCGTGCCTTTACCTCTCATTAGTTTTGGTGGCACATCGATGACGATTATTTTAATTAGCTTTGGTATATTAATGAGTGTGCATACACATAAAGAACTTGTAGGGTCATCTTAATGTTTAGAGTCAGTTTTCTTGGTTTTCTGCTCCTTTCTGTCTTAACAGGTTGTGCAAGCGGTCCTTCTTTCAAAAATGATAGTGTATCTTCGCCTGCAAAAAAAGGTGGGGGCTATTACCTCGATGACGGTCCAGGCGATCGTCCTCCTGGAGATATGGATGCAATTCCCAATGCAATACCTAAAGTAGAGCCCTTTCATTCACGCGCGAATCAGTCTTATATTGCACTCGATACCAAGTATGTCCCGATGACTTCTTTCTATCCTTATAAAGAGCAAGGTGTCGCTTCGTGGTATGGCAAGCGCTATCACGGAAAAAAAACATCGATCGGTGAAGTCTATGACATGTATAGCATGACGGGCGCTCACACTACACTTCCTATTCCCTGTTATGTACGAGTGACAAACACTGAAAATAATAAAAGTGTTATTGTCAGAATTAATGATCGCGGTCCATTTAAAAAAAACCGTATCATCGATTTATCATATGCTGCAGCTTACAAATTAAGATTATCTGATAAGGGAAGTGGTCCAGTAGAAGTGGAGCTTATTGACCCAAGACAATTTAGTGCACTCAAAAAAACAGCTGATGATCATTAGTGAAAAAATAAAAGAAAAAGATGAGTTACCAATTCAAGCGAAGCTAGCTGAAGTCGTAATATCAAACGAGCCTCTTTATATTCAAGCAGGGGCTTTTAAAAATGAAAAGAATGCAGACCTTTTATTAAAACAACTGTCAGACATGGGGCTAGAAAATTCGCCACCATTTAAAAAACAATTTTCAGAAGATTTATTCCATGTGGTGATTGGCCCTTTTAATTCGAAAGATGAAGCAAATAACATCGCAAATCTTATTAAATCAAAAATAAAAATTAGTATTTTTGTAGTCACTAAAGAAAAAAATTAAATGTCCGATCATAATACGCCTCCAGAAACCCTGATTGAGTTTCCATGTCATTTTCCGATTAAAGTGATGGGCGAAGTCCATGATGAATTTACATCTACCGTTATTGAAATCATTAAACATAAAAACGATAGTTTTGATCCGAGTACAATCGAGATGAAAGGAAGTCGTGAGGGTCGTTATATCAGTCTTACATGCTTTGTTTATGTCACAAGTAAGCCAGAATTAGATGATATCTACCGATCCCTTTCAACGCACCCGATGATTAAAGTCGTTCTATAAATTTATGTCAATCGATGTGAAATATCTCGGCATCACCCCTTACGAATCTACATGGAATAAAATGAAAGTTTTTACTTCCAATAGAGCTGCCTCTACGCAAGATGAAATATGGATTACAGAACATGAGGCTATTTATACAGTAGGTTTAAATCGAAAAGATTTTAACAAACCCTTAAGAACTGATATTGCAGTTCTCCCTGTTGATCGAGGTGGAAAAATTACTTATCACGGCAGAGGTCAGCTCATTATCTACCCCCTTATCAATCTCGAGCGCTATCAACTCACCATTAGATCTTTTGTGACTTTAATCGAAAAAAGTATTGTGAGTTTTTTATCCCGTCGCGATATCAAAGCCAGTGCTAAAATAGAAGCTCCTGGAGTCTATATTGAAAATAAAAAAATTGCTTCATTGGGATTGCGTATCAAAAATCATGCTTCATATCATGGTTTAAGCATGAATATTGATATGGATTTGTCGCCTTTTGAAGCGATTGATCCTTGTGGTTTTAAAAACTTACAAATGACACAATTAAAAACATTTACAAATGATGTATCGGTTGAAGCCATAGGTTTCGAAATTGCGAACGATATTAAACATCAGCTACTCAATTTAAAATGATAAAACCTCATACTTCAAAACCATAGGTGTCAAAGAAATTAATTTTGAGAAAACTTCTAAAAACCCTATCAAAATTATTGAAGCTCCTCTCAAAGCCAAACCGCATTGGATCAAAATGCAGCTACCTCAAAGTCAGCGATTTAATGAAATTAAATCAATTTTAAGAAAAAATAATCTTCATAGCGTATGTGAAGAAGCCAGTTGCCCCAATATCGGCGAATGCTTTAGTCAAGGTACTGCTACATTTATGATTCTCGGCGATCTTTGCACAAGACGCTGCCCATTTTGTGATGTCGGCCATGGAAGACCATTGCCACCTGATCCGGATGAGCCCAAAAAATTAGCCCAAACCATTCAAGAGCTTAATTTGAAATACGTAGTGATTACCAGTGTGGATCGTGATGATTTACGAGATGGCGGAGCACAACATTTTGTCGATTGCATTAAAGAGATTCGTAGCATTTCACCCAACACTAAGATCGAAATTTTAGTGCCTGACTTTCGAGGCCGCCTTGATAAAGCGCTTGATATTTTAAGCTTGATGCCACCTGATGTCTTTAATCACAACCTTGAGACCATTCCACGGCTGTATAAAAAAGCACGCCCAGGCTCAGATTATCAGCACTCACTTAATTTGCTATTAAATTTTAAAATAAAGTTTCCTGATATACCAACGAAGTCAGGTCTTATGCTAGGGCTGGGTGAAACAAATACTGAAATCATTGAAGTGATGAAAGATTTGCGAGCTCACAAAGTTGAAATGCTGACCCTTGGGCAATATTTACAACCAAGCGTTCATCATCTGCCTGTTGATCGTTACGTCGATCCAAAAGAATTTGATGCTTTAAAAGAAGAAGCGGAACGCATGGTATTTTTATCGGTAGCAAGTGCCCCTATGGTGAGAAGCAGCTATCACGCAGATGTGCAAGCGCATGAGGCCCACAACTAAATGGTTCCTCATTTAAAAACCGCACTCACAGGACCTCTTCTTTCATTAGAAAAACATCTCATTCATGAAATGGCAAACATTGAACATTGGTTTCGCATTCAATGGTTAGAGCACGCAGCTCCCTTTTATGCATCTGTTGACTTAAGAAATGCAGGATTTAAATTAGCGCCTGTGGACACTAATCTTTTCCCAGGGGGTTTTAATAATTTAAATCCAGATTTTTTATCACTTTCTGTTCAAGCAGCGATGGTGGCAATTGAAAAAGTATGCCCTGAAGCTCATCGCCTTTTAATTATTCCTGAAAATCACACACGCAATATTTATTATTTAAAAAATTTATTTGAATTACAAAATATATTAAGAAAATCAGGTCTTGATGTACGCATAGGTAGTTTAGATACAACGATTTCTGAACCAACAACAATTGCGGTTGAAAATAATAAGTCTTTACTTATTGAGCCTTTAAAACGCATAAAAATAGGCTAGTACTTGAAAATAAGACGCTCGGTAATTTCGATGCATGTGCCATATTATTAAATAATGATTTGTCTGCCGGTATTCCTGATGTATTAAAAAATATTGAACAAAATTTAATACCCCCTCTTCATGCAGGATGGTCATCACGCAGAAAATCTCAACANTTNAAAGCTTANGACGAGGTCGTGAAATCATTTGCTGAATTTATTAAGGTAGATCCCTGGCTCATAAACCCTTATTTTGATCACGCAAGTGGNATTGATTTTCATGCAAGACAAGGCGAAGATGAGCTTGCGANAAAAGTAGAGCAAATTTTAAATAAAATACAATCAAAATATAAAGAATANAAAATTGAGCATGAGCCATTTGTGATTGTTAAGGCGGATGCTGGCACTTATGGTATGGGTATCATGACAGTGAAACATGGNGACGAATTAAGAAATTTAAATCGAAAATCCCGTAATAAAATGTCTGTTGTGAAAGAGGGCTTGGAAGTTTCAGAAGTGATTATTCAAGAAGGCGTCTATTCTGAAGAATGTATTAATGAAGCCGTCGCAGAGCCTGTCGTCTATATGATAGACCATTTTGTTATTGGTGGTTTTTATCGTGTGCATACCACACGAGGCAAAGATGAAAATCTTAATGCGCCTGGTATGCATTTCGTCCCTTTAGCCTTTGAAACTTCGTGCTCGACGCCTGAGATAGATGAGTCGCCCCTTTCAACGCCCAATCGATTTTATGCTTATGGTGTAATCGCAAGATTAGCGCTTCTTGCAGCGTCCATTGAACTCGAAACTCATGATCCAATAAATCAATAATGTTGCCTATTCTCTTTATCATCGACCCACCACAGTCCCTTCATTTAAAGAAGGATTCAACCTTTGCCTTAATGAAAGAGGCCGTTAAACAAAATCATGAAGTTTATTTTTGTTTGCAACATGACTTATATATTGATGCCAACCAATTATTCTGTAGAACGCATCACTTTGATGTAAATATTTTTCCGAATCATGCAAAAACTTATGAAACTCATCCTGTTTCATTTTTTAATGCGCTCTTTATGAGAAAAGATCCGCCAGTTGACCAGGCTTATCTTCATACGACTTTCTTATTAGATATTGCTAAAAAATCAAATGTGAAGGTATTTAATAACCCCTCTTCTATAAGAAGTTGGAATGAAAAAATATCCATACTCCAGTTTGGTGATCTCATACCTAAAACTTTAGTCACAGCCAATTCAGAGATTGTGAAGCAGTTTTTTAAAGATCATGGCGATATCATTTTAAAACCGCTTGACGGCATGGGTGGCAAAAATATTTTCCGCGTCAGTGAGTTTGAAAAAAATCTTAATGTAATTTTAGAAATCATGACCAACCATGGCCATCAAATGATCATGGCCCAGCAATATATTCCAGAAATTAAATTAGGTGATAAACGTATCGTCATTATTGAAGGAAAACCTTTCCCTTATGCATTGGCTCGAATTCCTATGGAAGGCGAAACACGCGGTAATTTAGCATCAGGGGGCCAAGGCGTTGCACAAGCTCTATCAAAAAGAGATGAAGAGATTGCCACGATCGTAGGTAAAAAACTATTAAGCGAGGGGCTTCATTTTGTGGGGATTGATGTTATTGGTGATTTTTTAACAGAAATCAATGTAACAAGCCCTACCGGTATTGTGGAACTTTTTGAACAGACAAAACAAAATCCTGCAGAACTTATTATTAATGCGCTTCATTAAGTTTTTTTTTATAGTTTTAGGCTTTTCTTTTCTTCAGTCTTGCTCTAATCCATCCTTATACCAATCTAAACATTATGTATTTGGAACCATTGTAGACATTTCTATTTACGGTGAAGATGAAAAAAAAGCAGAAAAAGTCACCAAAGCTGTTCTTGAAGAATTTACAAGGCTTCATAACTCTCTTCATGCTTGGGAAAAAAGTGATCTTACTGATCTTAACGAGTCTATCTCAAAAAATAAGCCTTACAAAAACGCCTCTTCAGAACTTATTGAAATCATCAAAAATGCGAGAGAACTAGAAAGGGCTTCAAACCATCTCTTTAATCCAGCCATAGGTGAGCTTATCAATTATTGGGGATTTCATCAAAATGAATTTAATTCAATGCATCCTAATCAATCGAAAATAAAAAACCTTGTTGCAAGAGGTCCCTCGCTAGACCAACTTCACATTTCAGGATCAACCATCAAGAGCACAAATCCTCACGTAAAAATTGATCTTGGTGGATATGCAAAAGGATATGCGCTTGACCAAGCAAGCAAAATTATTCATGAGCATCATATTAAAAATGCGCTTATAAATATTGGTGGCAATATTATGGCAATTGGCCAACATGGTAATAAACCTTGGCGTGTTGGCATTCAAGACCCTAGAGGCGCGCAAGCAATTGCAAAAGTTGATTTACTTGACGGGTGGGCTATCGGGACATCAGGCGACTATCAACGGTATTTTATAAATGATGGCAAACGCTATTGTCACCTTATCCACCCATTTACAGGGTACCCGGTCCAAGGTGTTTATTCTGCGACAGTCCTGATAGAGCCCTCTCAAAATGCCGGTACTTTATCGGATGTATTATCTAAACCACTATTTATCAGTAAAAAAGAAGATAGAAAAGATATAGCAAAAAAACTTCGAATCTATCACTACTTAATTATTGAAGATAAACACATATCAATGACAAAGGCGATGGCAGATAAAATTCAATTCTTAAATCCCAATACTCAAAAAAATAATCAAATTGAAATTACGCTCTAAATTTTTTCTTGGCGATAGTCTTATTATTTTAGTAAGTCTTGTCTTTATTATTTTTGCATTTAAGACTTTCTGGCATTTTGAAACAGGCAGTGTTGTGCAAGTGAACTTTCAAGGGAAAACATATGGAAACTTCAGTCTATTTCAAGACAAAAAAATTAGCCTAGTAGGTAGGGAAGGTGAAAGCATGATTGAAATTAAAAATGGTCAGGCTCGCTTTAAGTCCGCTCCATGTAAAAATCAATATTGTGTTCAACAAGGCTGGATTCGTTTCACAGGACAAATACTGATTTGTATTCCGAATGAAATAAGCATTGAAATTTTAGGCAAGACGAAAGCTTATGACTCGCTCAATTATTAAAATTAAAACGACTTTGCTTGATCATCAAATTGCTCAACTAAGTGCGATTGCCATTGGTCTTAGCCTGATTGAATCGGTATTGCCATCCCCCATGCCAGGTGTAAAGCCAGGCATAGCTAATATCATCACGCTTTATGCCTTATATCGTTTTAGTTTTAAAACAGCGATGTGGGTGAGTATCATAAGAGTCTTTGCAACAAGTCTCATATTAGGACAGTTTTTAAGTCCTACCTTTATGTTAAGCCTAACTGGATCAATCCTCAGTCTTTTGACTTTATATTTTGGTATTAAATTACCATCTAAAATTTTTAGCCCCTTAAGCCTTTCCATTCTCTCTTCTTTTGCTCACATTGCAGGCCAGCTTATTCTTGTTCGTTTATGGCTTATCCCTCATGCCAGCATCTATTATTTGATCCCTATTTATAGTGCAGCTGCACTTTTATTTGGATTCATCAATGGATGGATAACATACCGCTTACTTAAACAGCACAATTCCATATAACACATCTAGAAAATGCTAAAATAAACAAAGTCAAAAAAGGTATAGTCATCATGAAAAAATATCTATGTATTTATATAAGCATCTTCTTGCTTCTAAACTTAGTCGGATGCGGCACCAAAGGAGGTTTATATATTCCTGAGAAAAAATATCCGCAAGATACAGCGCCTGAGAAAAAATAAATAATGGGCCAAACGTCATTCATTCATCCTGCCCAAGGTGTCCTTTTTGCAGAGGGCATTTCACTTGAAGCCATTGCGAAAGAATTTGGTACGCCCACTTATGTTTATTCCAAAAATACGCTGATTCAAACTTTTGAGTCTTTTAAAAAAGGCCTTCTCAAGACGGATCACCTTATATGTTTTGCAGTGAAGGCTAACTCTAATATTGCGATTCTTAATCTCTTTGCAAGCCTAGGTGCGGGCTTTGATATTGTGTCAGGCGGTGAACTTGAGCGCGTCATTTATGCCGGTGGCGATCCACAAAAAATTGTTTTCTCAGGTGTAGGCAAAACTGAATCTGAAATTGTTGTCGCTTTAAAAGCGAATATATTATGTTTCAATGTGGAATCTAGAAGCGAGCTTATTCGTATTCAAGAAGTTGCAGAGAAAATAAACATCAGGGCATCTATCTCTATCCGTGTCAATCCTGATGTCGATGCCAAAACTCACCCTTACATTTCAACAGGATTAAAAGACAACAAATTTGGTGTCGATTTTAATCAAGCGCTTTCACTCTATCTTGATGCAAAAAGTATGAGTTATATTGATATTAAAGGTATTGATTGTCATATTGGCTCACAGATTACAGAACTTAAACCTTTTTTAGATGCACTGGATCGCGTGCTTTCTCTTGTAGATCAACTTAAAAAAAATAATATTCATTTAAGTCATATTGATATTGGCGGCGGTATTGGGATTTGTTACCAAGATGAATCTCCACCTGACTTTGAAATTTATATAAAAGAAATCTTAAACAAGATTAAAGACCTTAATGTCAAAATTATTTTCGAACCTGGTCGAGCGCTTGTGGGTAACGCAGGTGTACTTTTATCTAAAGTAGAATATTTAAAACAAAATGATATCAAACACTTTGCCATCATTGACGCTGCCATGAATGATCTCATGAGGCCTACTTTATATGATGCTTATCATGAGATTAAATTGGTTCGCGAACATGATGCGAAACCTCAATCGTTTGATGTTGTAGGTCCAGTATGTGAAAGTGGTGACTTTATTGCAAAAAATCGATCTTTGAAATTAAAAGAAAATGATCTTATTTGTATAATGTCGGCTGGAGCTTATGGCATGAGTATGAGTTCAAATTACAATTCACGTGGGCGCGCAGCGGAAGTAATGGTGGATCAAGATAAGCTTTATGAAATTAGAACACGTGAAAAATCGAGCGACTTATTTAAGCTCGAAAAGAAGCTACCGCTTTAATCAAAAATAACAGTTTTGTTCCCATAAATAAGAATACGATTCTCTATATGCCAACGCACTGCTTTATATAAAACGATACGCTCTAAATCTCTGCCTTTTTGAATGAGATCTTCTACTTGGTCGCGATGTGAGATGCGATCGATATCTTGCTCAATAATCGGTCCCTCATCTAAGACTTCGGTCACATAGTGACTCGTGGCCCCAATTAATTTAACACCCCGCTCAAAAGCTCGATGATAAGGTTTGGCACCAATAAAAGCAGGTAAGAAAGAATGGTGAATGTTAATCACGCGTTGTGGGTAACGCTTTACAAAATCTTCACTTAAGATTTGCATATAACGAGCTAGGACTAAGAAGTCGACTTGATATTCATCAAATAATGCAAATTGCTTCGCTTCAGCTTCTTTCTTTTTATCTTTTTCAACAGGGATATGAAAAAAGGGAATGCCATAAAATTCAGCGAGCTTTTGTGCATTTAAATGATTACTAATAATGAGGGGGATATCACATTGAAGCTCATTATTTTTATAGCGATGAAGTAAGTCTGCTAAACAATGATCGTATTGTGACACCATAATCGCCATGCGAGGTTTATCTGCGGATAGCTTTAATTCCCATGTCATCTTATAAGTTTTGGCGATAACCTCAAAAGCTCGCGCAAAAGAGGCTTCATCTAGAGAAAAATCTTTTAAATCCCATTCAACCCGCATAAGGAAAAGACTATTTTCAGCATCTTGATGTTGGTCAGCATGCAAAATATTTGCATTATGTTGATATAAAAAATCTGCGATAGCTGCCACAATACCTTTAGCATCTGGGCAAGTAATTAATAAGGTCGCTGAATTTTTCATAGGATTATGTGTCTATTTTGAATAAAACGAATTATACATGGACAATCAGGAATAAAATAATGGGTCATCACTATCAAAACCCCTAAAATATAAACCTATGACAGATAAAATTAATATTCTTTTAGCTAACCCCCGCGGCTTTTGTGCGGGTGTTGAACGTGCCATACAAATCGTAGAAGAAGCGCTTATACAATATGGGAAGCCTATCTATGTGAGGCACGAGGTCGTTCATAATCAATATGTCATCAATGATTTGAAAAAAAAGGGTGCTATTTTTGTAGAAGATATCAATGATGTACCGAAGGGTGCACATGTGATTTTTAGTGCGCATGGTATTTCAAAGGTCATTCGCGAAGAAGCGAAGTTACGTGAACTTATTCCTATCGATGCGACCTGCCCATTAGTTACTAAAGTCCATGTAGAAGTAAACAAAATGCTTAATCAAGGCATGGATATTATTATGGTTGGGCACGAAGGCCATCCTGAAGTGGAAGGTACGATGGGTCAAATCGAAAAACATCAAGCAAACCGAAAAATGTATTTAATCGAAACTATTGAAGATGTCTCGAGTTTGATTGTTGATCGTCCAGATAAACTGGCCTATGTCACTCAAACTACACTTTCAATTGACGATACAAAAATAATAATCGACGCATTAAAAATCAAATACCCAAATATTCAGGGGCCTAAAAGTGATGACATTTGTTATGCCACACAGAATAGGCAAGATGCAGTCAAGACGATAAGTAGCCTTTGCGATCTTATTATTATTGTAGGCTCCAATAATAGTTCTAATTCAAGCCGCCTTAAAGAGCTGGCTCAAAGAGAAGGGGTGGAATCTTATCTGATTGATCATGAAGATTCACTTCAATCATCTTGGCTTCTCAATAAAAAAAATATTGGTATTTCTGCTGGGGCTTCCGCACCAGAGGAAAGCGTTAAAAATATTGTAAGTAAAATTGAAACACTTACAAAAGCATCCATTACTGAACTTTCAGGTATTGAAGAAAATATTATTTTTAAATTGCCTAAGATTTAAACATGTCTTTCAAAAAACCTATTTCATCTCTTGTGCTAATTTATACAGAGGATTTTAAAGTACTTCTTATGGAGCGCGCTGACAAGAAAGCCTTCTGGCAATCTGTGACAGGAAGTTTGGAAGAAAATGAAACGCCAATAGAGGCTGCAGCAAGAGAAGTATTTGAAGAAACTGGGGTTAATACTAATCAATACTTGCTCGAAGATTGGCACCTATCTCACGTCTATGAAATTTATGCCCATTGGCGATATCGTTATGCTCCGAATATCACGCACAATACAGAACATATTTTTGGTCTTAAAGTCCCATCTGTCATTCCAATTCAACTATCAGAGCATGAGCATGTTCAATACCTATGGGTAGATTGGAAAGAAGCCATGGATAAAGTTTTCTCTTGGACTAATGTTGAGGCCATTAAAAAATTAGCCGAAATTCATCAACTAAAACTGTAAAATAGATGGTCTATGCAACTTGCTCAAATAAAATTTAATACGTTTGAATCTATCAGCGATGAAGATTGCCAACAAAGAATTATTGCAGCCAAAAATAAACTTGGTAAAAATTTAGTTATCTTAGGTCATCACTATCAGCATGAGTCTGTTTATAGACATGCAGACTATACGGGTGACTCCCTTAAACTTTCTCGTGTTGTTGAGTCACTTGACGCTAAATATATTGTGTTTTTAGGTGTGCACTTCATGGCAGAAGTCGCTAATATTTTATCAAGACCTGACCAATTGACGATTCTTCCAGACTTGGCTGCAGGTTGCTCAATGGCAGACATGGCCAATTTAAGCAAAGTAGAAAGAAGCTACCGAGAGCTTTCAAAAGTACTTTCATTTGACGAGGTTGTCACTCCTGTCACTTATATTAATTCTGCAGCCGACCTTAAAGCTTTTTGTGGTGAACATGGGGGTATCGTTTGTACTTCAACGAATGCAACAAAAATTATTGAATGGTCATTTAAACAACGTGAAAAAGTTTTATTTTTTCCAGATCAAAATCTAGGTCGTTGGAGTGGTCACAAAATGGGTATTCCCTTAGATGAGATGCCTGTATGGGATCCAGATCTCCCACTTGGAGGTCTCACTGAGGCAGAGATTAAAAAAGCTAAGATCTTTTTATGGAAAGGTCATTGTGCAGTGCATCAAATGTTTCGCCTTCAAAATATTGAGCGCTTTAGACAAGAGCATCCGGATGGCAAAGTAATCTCTCACCCTGAATGCCCCTTTGAAGTTTGTGCTCATTCGGATTACGTGGGATCGACTGAATATATTTTAAAAACTGTCACAGAGTCTCCTAAGGGTACTAAATGGTTGGTAGGTACTGAACTTAATTTAGTCAATCGCCTTGCAAATCAAATGAAAGCTGAAGATAAACTTGTACAATTCATGTCGCATGTCATTTGTGAATGTTCAACTATGGCGCGAATTGACCCTCAACATCTTGCATGGTGTTTAGAAAATATTGTAAATAATGAGCCGGTTAATATTATTACGGTGCCTGAAGATGAAGCGAAGTTAGCTAAACTTACCCTCGATCGTATGCTTCAGGTGTCATAAATGACCTCATGCACGATTTGTAATCTTATTGAGGGTGAAATCATCTGGAGCGACAACATCATTCGCGTAGTTCTTTTAGACCATCAAGATTACAAAGGTTACTGTCGTGTTGAATTGATTAGTCATACAAAAGAAATGACAGATTTGGATGAGGCGCTTCAATTTAAAGTCATGCGCTGCGTATTTAAAGTAGAAGAGGTTTTAAAAAAAATCTTTACCCCTGAAAAAATTAACTTAGCAAGCTTAGGCAATAAAACGCCCCACATTCACTGGCATGTTATTCCTCGATTTAAAGAGGACCCGCACTTTCCAAATTCACATTGGGGAGAAAAGCTAAGAGAAGGCATGCATCAAGCTATATCACCAAAAGAAAAAAAAGACTTGATTCAATTATTAAGGCAATCCTTAGGCCAATAAGCGCGTTACTATTTTTCCTTGCTGAATATGGCTTTCGATAATTTCGTCGATATCTTCCTCATCTATAAAGCGATACCAAGTAGCTTCCGGGTAAATTACAAGCAAAGGTCCTTCACCACATCTATCAAAACAGCCTGCTCGATTAATTCTCACTTTTGATTCACCATTTAGATCAAACGATTTAATTTTTGCTTTCATATACATGAACATGCTTTCAGCTCCTTTATCAGAGCAACAAGCTTCGCCATCCTCGCGCTGATTTAAACAAAAGAAAATATGATGTTTGTAATAATTCATTTATTGGGATGACAAGGTGTCGTCTTTTGTAAAAGTCCATGTTCTCGTTATGCTCAAAATATCTACTTCCTTTCTAATATCTTCAGGAAATGTAGCATAGGGAGCGCCTAATTCCACAATTTTTTTAGCCGCTTCATCCAGTATTTTAAATCCTGAACTTTGATTAATTTCAATACTATCTATTCTTCCATCAGGCTTTAAGGAAACCGTCATTCTTAGTTGGCCTGAAAATTTCTTTTCACGAGCTTCTTCTGGATAATTCATATTACCTAAAGTTTCTACTTTTTGCCTCCATGCTTCGGCATAAAGCGCATATTTATATTCTTTGGTGCGAGCACCAATATATTTTCGTCTAGGTTGTTTTTCAAAATTAGAGATTTGATTTGAAAGTGCTGCATCTGATGCGCTAATTTCACTCGCACTTGCTAGAACATCTTCCTTGCTAATTGATTTATTGATAACTTTTGACTCTTTAGGCTGCTGAAGTGCTTTAGGCTCATTCAATACTTGCGTGTCTTTTTTTACAATTTTTTCTTGTGACAAACTTGAAGCTCTTCCTTCAACTGCTTGATTACCACGATTATTTAACTGAAATGTATTTTTATACTCAGTAACAATTGGTAGTGGCGATTTTTTATGAACATCTTTTTCTGTGTTACCACCCTTATCAGAATTACTTTGCGCTAGAACATCTGCATCTGTTTGATAGTTATCTTTAGAGTTTGTTAAAATGACTTCAATCTGAGAAAGCTTATTTTGAAATGGTTTAATAGGTTTAAAATGTATGAGTTGGATCGCAAGAAAATGGAGCATAAAGGATAAAAGAATTGAAAGCTTAAGAATATTATTCTTGTATATACTTTCATCCATAGGCATAAATTAAGCCAATCCCTTTAGTAAGGTTTGATGAATACCGTTGAAACTGCCATTACTCATCACAAGTATATGGTCACCTGATTTAGTCTCTTTTAAAATAGCTTCAACAAAAATTTTCATGTCATATCCTACAAATGATTTATTTTTTATAGGCGCTAAAGCTTCTTCGGCATTCCAAGTTAATTTCTCGCCATAACAAAATACTTGATCTGCGTCTTTTAAACTTTCGGGGAGCGCGCTTTTCATCGTGCCTAATTTCATTGTATTAGATCTTGGCTCTAAGACTGCAATAATTCTCGCTTTTCCAACTTTAGCTCGTAATCCTGCGAGGGTTGTTGATATCGCTGCTGGATGATGAGCAAAATCATCATAAATTGTAATTCCGTTTTTTTCACCGATACATTCCATTCTACGTTTTACATTTTTAAATGTTTGTAACGCTTCTATTGCATCTTCTAACGAAACACCGACGTGGTGAGAAGCCGCAATCGCGGCTAATGCATTCATACGATTATGATGGCCTAAAAGATCCCAAGATAAAGCACCTATCAATTTACCAAGATTTAAGACTTCAAAAGATTGATCTTGATTAACTTTACCAACTGATAAGCCTTTTTTACTCCCTATATATGCTTTTTCAGACCAGCAGCCTTTTTCAATCACTCTTTTTAAACTGTCTTCTTCATCATTAATAATGACGCGTCCGATACCGGGTACCATACGCACCATATGATGAAATTGAGTTTCAATCGCATGAAGATCAGGAAAAATATCTGCATGATCATATTCAAGATTATTTAATATCGCAGTTTTGGGATGGTAATGCACAAACTTAGAGCGTTTATCAAAAAAAGCTGTGTCATATTCATCTGCTTCAATTACAAAGAAGGGTGAAGTTTCATTCGATGCATTTTTTTGCGGCAAGCGAGCTGAGCCATCAAAATTGAGTGGCACGCCACCAATAAGAAATCCTGGTGCATAACCATTAAACTCTAAAATCCAGGCAAGCATGGATGTTGTGGTTGTTTTACCATGTGTCCCTGCAACTGCAAGTACCCATTTGTCCTTTAGAATCGCTTCATAAAGCCATTGCGGCCCTGATATATAAGGCAAGCCTTGATTCATAATTTCTTCCATCAAAGGATTGCCACGAGATACCACATTACCAATTACATAGAGATCTGGCTTTAATTCAGTTTGTTTTTTATCAAAACCTTCGATGAGTTCAATACCAATGCTTTGTAATTGGGTGCTCATAGGTGGATAGACATTCGTATCGCAACCTGTCACTCGATACCCTGAAGCATTGGCTAAGGATGCCACGCCACCCATAAATGTTCCGCAAATACCTAAGATATGAATGTGCATTTTTTTATGATAAATTAGGTGCCAACCATTTTTTTAAATATTCAATCGATACATCTCGACGCTTAGCCATATCTTTTAATTGGTCATCCCCAATTTTATCAACGCTAAAATATTGCGCTTCTGGATGTGCAAAATAAAAACCTGACACGGAAGCAGCAGGTGTCATCGCGAATGAATCGGTAAGATGCATATCGATTTCATCTAATCTTAGATGCGTAAAAATGTCTTTTTTAACCGTATGATCCGGACATGAAGGATAACCAGGTGCAGGACGAATACCCTTATAAGCTTCTTTAATAAGGCCTTCTTTATCTAAATTTTCTTCTGCTGCATAACCCCACAAATCTTTTCTTACTCGCTCATGCATATACTCAGCAAATGCTTCAGCTAAACGGTCAGCTAGGGATTTAAACATGATGCTACTGTAATCATCACTTTTACTTTGAAATTCTTTTTCATATTTTTCCATGCCTAATCCACTCGTCACTGCAAAGACACCAATGTAATCTTTTACACCTGAGGATTTAGGCGCAATAAAATCAGATAAGCACTGATTAGGTTTTTGTATATTATCCACTTTTGGTTTTTCAGATTGTTGCCTTAAGCCATAATATGTAAATAAAGTTTTAGTTCGTGACTCATCTTCATAGATTTCTATATCATCATCGATACTATTCGCTGGATAAAAAGCCACTACACCATTGGCAACTAGTGCACGGTTGTTGATAAGTTTTGTGAGCATAGCTTGTGCTTCACTAAAAACTTGTGTCGCACTTTTCCCCACAACAGGATCATTCAATATCGCTGGATAAAAGCCAACCAAATCCCAAGTCTGAAAGAATGGGCTCCAATCGATATAAGGTGCAATTAAATTGAGGTCGATATTTTTAAATACACGTTTACCAATAAATTTTGGTTCTTTAGGTGTATATGTTTTATCAAATTGAAGTTTTGATTTATTAAGTCTTGCTTCTTCAAGCGATAATAATTTCACACCTTTTTTATTGGCATGTTGTTCGCGTGCGCGTGCGTAATCTTTTTCAATATCAAGAATATATTGATCTTTTTGTTCAGGCGTTAAAAGAGATTGCATGATTGCTACAGATCTTGATGCATCAGGCACGTAAATGACTGGGCCATCATAATGAGGCGCAATCTTCACCGCGGTGTGAGCTCGTGAGGTTGTAGCACCCCCGATAAGAAGTGGCGTTTTTAACCCTCTAAAGTGAGGGTCTCGCTGCATTTCTTTTGCGACATGTGTCATTTCTTCCAATGATGGCGTAATAAGTCCAGACAAACCAATAATATCAACATTCTCTTTTTTAGCCATCTCTAAAATTTCCGTACATGGCACCATCACGCCCATATTGATGACTTCGAAGTTATTGCATTGCAAAACTACTGATACAATATTTTTACCGATGTCATGCACATCACCTTTCACTGTGGCAATGAGCATCTTGCCTTTAGGTTTTGAAACGACACCAGTTCTTTTTTCTTCTAATTTTTTTTCTTCTTCAATAAAAGGCACTAAATGAGCGACAGCTTGCTTCATCACTCGCGCGGATTTAACCACTTGCGGTAAAAACATTTTACCTTGGGCAAACAAATCACCAACCACATTCATACCATCCATCAATGGACCTTCAATGACATGAATAGGTCGCCCTTCTTTTTGCATCGTTTCTAATCGCGCTTCTTCAGTATCCTCTAAAATAAAATCTGTAATNCCGTGGACCAGCGCATATTCAAGTCTTTTATGGTTGCTCATTGGTTCAGTATCTGTCCCTCGCCAGTTGAGTGTTTGAACTTCTTTTTTACCCCCTTTTAAGGTACCGGCAATTTCGATCATTCTATCTGTAGCATCGGGTCTTCGATTAAGCACAACGTCCTCAACACGCTCTTTAAGTTCAGGATCTAGATCGTCATAGACACCCATCATGCCTGCATTGACAATCCCCATGGATAATCCAGCTTTGATTGCATGATATAAGAAGACTGTGTGAATCGCCTCACGAGCTGCATCATTACCTCTAAAGCTAAAACTGACGTTAGATACACCGCCTGAAATTTTTGCATGTGGAAGATTTTCTTTAATCCATCTCGTAGCGTTAATAAAATCAACCGCATAATTATTATGTTCCTCAATGCCTGTTGCAACAGCGAAGATATTGGGATCAAAAATTATATCCTCAGGAAGAAAATGTATCTTTGATGTTAATAAGTCATAACCACGTTTACAAATTTCTATTTTTCTTTGGTATGTATCAGCCTGACCCTTTTCATCAAATGCCATAACGATCACTGCCGCACCGTAGCGTTGACATAATTGTGCTTGACGAATAAATTCAGTCTCACCTTCTTTTAGTGAAATTGAATTAACAATTGCTTTACCTTGTACACAACGCAATCCTGCTTCAATGACTTCCCACTTGGATGAATCAATCATGATGGGAATCCTAGCTATGTCCGGTTCAGAGGCGACCAAATTTAAAAAATACTTCATGGCTTTTAGTGCATCAAGCATGCCCTCATCCATATTGATATCAATGATTTGTGCGCCATTTTCAACTTGGTGTCGCGCTACTGATAGCGCCTCATCATATTTTTCATTAATAATTAAATTTGCAAATACTTTTGAGCCTGTCACATTCGTTCGTTCACCCACATTCACAAATAAGGAATCATCTCTAATTAAGAATGATTCGAGCCCTGAAAGTCTGGTCACAGTTTCCACGTTTGGAATTTCGCGAGGTTTGATATTTTGTATTTCATCCACAATTGCCTTGATATGCTGAGGCGTTGTACCGCAACATCCTCCTGCAATATTGACAAAACCACTCATCGCAAAATCTTTAAGTAAGGATGAAGTATCTTTGGGGGTTTCATCAAAACCTGTATCTGACATCGGATTAGGTAAGCCTGCATTGGGATAAATACAAGTATATGTGTCTGCAATTTTAGACAATTCTTCAGCGTATGGCCGCATGAGTGCCGCCCCTAACGCGCAGTTTAAACCGATCGTCAAAGGCTTTGCATGTCGCACTGAATTCCAAAAAGCTTCCACTGTTTGTCCTGATAAAATACGACCTGACGCATCTGTTACTGTGCCGGATAACATAATCGGCAAACGTAATTTGTTTTCTTCAAAATATGTTTCGATTGCAAAAAGAGCAGCTTTGCAATTCAAGGTATCAAAAATCGTTTCAACTAAAAGAATGTCAACGCCGCCTTCAACCAAAGCTTTCACTTGATTGAAATAACTATTTTTTAATTCTTCAAATGTAATATTACGCACTCCAGGATCATTTACATCGGGTGAGATCGATGCAGTTTTAGGGGTAGGGCCAACAGCACCTGCTACAAATCTTGGTTTATCTTTAGTTGAAAATTTTTCCACCGCCTGGCGCGCTAATTTGGCTGACGCCACATTCATTTCATAGGCTAAATCTGACATTGAATAATCGTCTTGCGCTATTTCTGTTGCACCAAAAGTATTAGTTTCAATGATGTCAGAGCCTGCTTCTAAATAAGCTTCGTGAATACTTTGAATGATTTGAGGTTGAGTGAGGCTTAATAACTCGTTGTTGCCTTTAAGGAATAGTTCTCGCTGTCCTTTTGGCGCTGAAAATTTTGCAAAACGACCATCACTACCCCCGCGATAATCCTCTTCCGTGAGTTTATGCTGTTGAATCATGGTCCCCATGGCACCATCCATAAATAGAATTCGCTCAGCCAAAAGCTTTCTTAATATTTTTTCTTGATCGGTCATGAAGTCCTGTGACATTAAGTTTTTAAAGATGTGTTACGCATATTTGNTNTGCATAGAGTGTANCAAGAACCCAAAAGGTCATTATTTTTTACGCGCNTCAATCTCGGANAGTTTCTTTTCTANCTCTTCTAATTTTTGACGGGTACGNTTTAAGACTTCCGTTTGAACATCAAACTCTTCTCGAGTGACAAGCTCCATTTTAGTGAACATGCCCTTTAATAGTGCATCGATATTCTTTTCAATATCAGGCAAAGGCGAATCTTTCACTATCTCTCTGATTTTATTAGATATTTCGTTTAATTTTTCGTTATTTAACATGGTAAATTTCCTTATGATTCAAGAGTTTATCAGATTTAAACTCACATTAAGTGCATACCATCCTAATGCTATCTATCGCGGTATTTACTAACTCATTGATTTTAATATAATAAGTGAGTTGGCACAGTAATTGCTTATCTTATTGTGTGAATATAACAATAATATTGTGTGAATATAACAATA
>JGI12547J11936_1000038_pt1 | contig 25260 bp, 23 predicted proteins | sample LakEriepJuly2011_2_FD_11936 | JGI IMG/M metagenome (IMG submission 11936)
GGCATTGAACTTCGTTGGTATCTATCAAGCGCTCATTATCGCTCGATGCTTGAATTCTCATTTGAAGCACTTGATGAAGCGGTAGTCTCCTTTAAACGAATTGAGAACTTCTTAACTAGAGCAAAAGAGTTATTAGCAAGCACTCCAGAGATAGAGATGAGCCAAGAGTTAAGCGATGCGCTAAATGATGATCTAGCAGTTCCTCAAGTACTGGCGCAGATTTCAGAGTGGTTAAAGCTTGGAAATAGCGCGCTTAGCGTCTCTGATAAAGCTCAAGTAGCTAGGTATGCAAGCTATATCAGGGCAGCCCTCTCAATTCTTGGCACCGATCCCTTTGATCCAGCCTATTCCAGCTCATCTAGCGCTGATTTAACTGGCGCAGTAGATGGACTTATTTCATTACTATTGGAGCAGAGAAGTGCGGCAAGGGCTAGAAAAGATTTTGCTGCAGCAGATCAGATCCGTGATCAAATTATCGCAATGGGGATTTCCATTGAAGACCGAGCAGATGGCGTGAGATGGAGTATCAATGGCTAAGCCAGATCGTAAACCACCAAAGAAATCAACAAGATCGCTTAGAGGCAAAGGACCAACTCCAAAAGCTGAAGATCGCCCATACCATAAGAAATATAAGTCAAAAGAGGATTCAACAAGAAAGCGCACTGAGAGAAAACGAATTGATTCTAAGCGCGGCCCTAAAGGTGAAAAGAAATTTGCCCAAAGGCGCGACTTTCGCCGCAATGAACGTGAGCATGTAGATACAGTTGCTGGAAGAAATGCTGTTCTTGAAGCGCTTCGCGCTGGTATTCCAGCAAAAGAACTGATCTTGGCAGTTGGCGTTGATGTTGATGAAAGACTTAATGAATCTATTCGCCTTGCTCAGAAGATGGCGATTGGAATTAAAGAGGTTGAAAGACGCGCAATTGAGAATATGACTGGCATTGCCAATCATCAAGGCATTGCACTTGTCGTTAAGCCATTTCAATATTCATCTCAGAAAGAAATTTTTGCAAGAGCTAAAGATCCTGCCCTCTTTATCGCTGTTGATGGAGTAACAGATCCAAGAAATATTGGCGCAATTGCAAGAAGCTCAGCAGCATTTAGCGCAGATGGCCTACTTATTCCAGAGCGTCGCAACGCCTCACTCACCGCTGCTGCTTGGAAAAGCTCGGCAGGAGCTGCTGCAAGGCTTCCGATTGCTCAGATAACAAACCTAGCTAGATCTGTTGAAGATGCTAAGGCATATGGCTGTTTTATCGTTGGCCTTGATGGCGATGCTGATACCAGCGTTGAGGAGATGGAGATTGCTGACCAGCCGCTCTATTTGATCGTTGGCAGCGAAGGTAAAGGTTTATCAAGGCTTATTCGCGAGAAGTGCGATCTCCTTGTCTCTATCCCCATGAGTAGCGCGGTTGAATCTCTAAATGCCAGCGTTGCCGTATCAATTGCGCTCTATGCAGTTGATAGAAAAAGGGCAATAAAGTAGAGGTTAACAATGTCTTATAACCGCTTTATCGCACTCGGTGATTCAATGACTGAGGGCATGCAGGATGAGAAGATAAAGGGCAATTATCGCGGCTGGGCAGATCGCGTTGCTGATGTTATGGCTAGCAATTATGAGAACTTCACCTATGCCAATCTAGCAATTAGAGGAAAAAAGGTTGGCCAGGTATTAAGAGAGCAAGTTCCAGTAGCACTTGGTTTAGTTAATGGTCCAAGCACAATCATCTCCTTTCATGCTGGAGCCAATGATGTAATAAGGCCAAAATATGATCCAGTAAAACCTTTGCAGAGTATGACCAAGCAGTGCGCGCACTTATTAAAAGCGGAGCAACAGTTATGCTCTTTTGTGTCCTAGAGGATTCAGGTGCTAAGACTCGCGCAGCAAAGGTTTGGAAACTGAGATTTGAAGCATTTAATGCAAATGTGCGAAAGATAGCTGGCGAAGTTGGCGCTATTTTATTAGATCCAAATCAAGAAAGTTCCTGGCGCCATCCAGGTTTTATCCATGAAGATCGTCTTCACTTAAATTCTCTTGGACATTATCGTGTTGCTCAAGCAGTACTAGCGCGATTAAATCTTCCTCATGATTCAAGCTGGAGAACGCCATTGCCACCGCCAGTAAAACTGCCTTTAGGTGAGCAGATCAAGACAAATCTTCGCTGGATTATTCTCTATGGAATTCCCTGGGCGATAAGAAGGATTAGAAAGAAATCATCAGGAGATGGACGAAGCCCTAAATATCCAGCGCCAACTACTTGGAAGCCTTAAAAAGTAACTACGCTCCAGCTCCATTTATAAGTTCCAGGCTTAATTAAGTACTTAGCAAGAGTATCTGGCCCGCAAGAGGCAGTTCCGATTCCGCGATGTGCGCCATCGATAGTAATTACTGTATTTCCACAAGGATTAACAAAAACGTTATGGGTGGCATTTGCTAGATCTTCAGAGCGCATAGGGGTGACAGTGACCATTCTTGGTTTATCTAATTGGAAATAGAGTCCGTGGCCGCTTTGATTAGTCAGGCTAAACCAGCGCATCCCCATATGTCCGCCGTTTTCCTGTGGTTTAACATATGGCACATATTGCTGGTCAACAGTTGAGCTATAGCGATGAACCTTTCCAATCTTTCTATCTGGAGCAGTTTCATTTGGCCCAATACCAAAGTAGGTGAAGTTATTTAGCGCTCCATCTACCTCAAAGTTAATACCAACTCTTGCTAGATCAGTTAGTTCTTTTGGAAGAGTTACAGTTTCACTAACTCTAATTCCTGAATCAACGCTCTCAACAAGTTGAATATGCTTAATAGCAGCTCCACCTTGAGCCCTCCAGAGATTTGTTATCTTGGTATTAGTTGCAGTGCGAACTACTTTAGAGCTCTCTAGCTCTAACTTTCTAACGCCCCACTCATCCCATTTTTGGGAGATATGGCCAATCAAGTCATTATCTGTTGGCGCTCTCCAGAGCGTTAGCGCAGGAGCTATCTGTCCGAATGGAACTTGAATCTGGCCTTGAGAATTAACGTATTGCATTTTGCTCTTAGCGCTCTTTACCTTTGGTAGCGGCTTTGAAACAAGTGCTATCTGCTCCCAGGTGACTTCATGGCCAATATGAGCCCAAGGCTTACTGCTAGCAAGTGTGAGTGAGAAGTTGATAAAGCGCTCACCAACAGTTCCATCGCCTTTTAATACTTGAGCAGGCAGGGTAAAAGGCTTTGATTGACGAGGTTTTACAAGCCCTAGCTTTACCTCACCAGATGAGGAGGCCTTTCCATTAACTGTTACCTCATATTTAAGCTTGTAATCTGAGAGATTTACAAAGAAGTTCTTATTAAATATCTCAAATCTTCCACTCTTTAAATTCTTTGCCTTTATCTCAATTGGAGAGGCAATATATTTAAATTCACTTAAAGCCGGCTTTGGGCTTCGATCAGGAAAGAACATTCCATCGCAGCAGAAGTTGCCATCATGTTTAGCTTCACCAAAGTCGCCGCCATAGGCCGAGCGGATAGTTCCATCTTCCAGTCTTTGATCTAGTCCGTGATCCCACATCTCCCAGATAAAACCGCCTTGTAGAGCTGGAAGGTTATGAATTGCTTGCCAGTATTCGGCCAAGGTTCCATTGCTATTTCCCATGGCGTGGGAGTACTCACACATAATTAGAGGGCGATCTGCTTTTTTAGATTTTGCGTAAGAGATAATCGCTGAGATATCTGGATACATAGGAACTACGACATCTGTGATGTCATGGCCTGTAGTCCAATTTCCTCTAATCGCACCTTCATAATGCAGCGGGCGAGTGGGATCAAAACTTCTGGCATATGCCCCGGCAGCTCGATGATTAATTCCAGAGCCTGATTCATTACCAAGAGACCAGAGAATTACCGATGGATGATGGATATCTCTTTGAATCATTCTGGCAACTCGATCAACCCAAGCATTTAGATATTTCTGATCATCACAGAGCGTATTTTGGAATGCATGAGATTCAATATTTGCCTCACCTACAACATAGAAACCAAGCTCATCACAGAGATCTAGAAATGCTGGATCATTTGGATAGTGTGAGGTGCGAATGGCATTAAAGTTCCATCGCTTTAGCTCTAATAAATCCTGGCGCATCAATTCTCGGCTTAATACCCGCCCACTTCTGCGATTGAAATCATGGCGATTGATTCCATAGATCATCACGCGCGCGCCATTTACTAGAAGGTCACATCCTTTGATCTCAACGCTTCTAAAGCCAATTCTCTGCGTAGTGACCTCAATTACTTGGCCAGAGGGATCAATCAACTGATACTCAACATCATAAAGGCTTGGCGATTCAGCAGACCAAGGGGAGGCATTTGGCACTTTAATGCTTAGCTCTAGCGGCCCTGGAATTATTGGCTCAGTTGCTAGATATGCCTGGTATTTATCCTTAGGCATATTGCCATCCCAGTAGGTAGCGTGAAAGAAATCATCTCCTGCTTGCTTTTCAGTCGCACTTTTTTGCGTCCAATTTGGCGCTTTGCGATTGGTAACCGTTGCACTTGCCTCAGCGCCCTTTACTCCAATGACTTTTACCTTAAGTCGATATCCAGCAATCTGCTCTTCATTAATTGAGTTGATATGAGCTCTTATATTAAGAGTTCCAACTTTATTGTTTTTCTCAAGCCCTGGGGTGGCATAGAGCCTTTCGATAAATACATACTCAGTAGCAAAGAGTTTTACAGATCTTGTAATCCCGCCATGCCACCATTGATCTTGATCTTCAATAAATGTTGAATCAGACCACTTAATAACTTTTATCTGAACTTTATTTGAACCATTGGTAATAAAATCTGTGATATCAAATTCAGATGCTAGGCGCGAGTCCTTTGCAACACCCACTTCTTTGCCATTTATTGTTAGGATTGCAAGTGATTCAAATCCACCAATTGAAAGAACTACTCTTTTATTCTTCCAAGATGCGGGAAGTGTGAACTCTCGCTCATAAACTCCTGTTGGATTATCTCTTGGTACAGATGGCGGTAATTGATCAAAGGGCATCTGGGTATTGGTATAGATCGGCTTATCGCCAAAGGGTTGCTCGCCATCAATCATGGTCCAAAGGCCAGGAACAGTGATGCTCTGCCATCTCTTACTTGGCTCTTGATCAGCTCTATCTAATAATTGAAAGTTCCACTGCCCATCAAGAGAAAGACTCATCAGATGGGCGATATTGAGCATNGGCAAGCGATTAACTGAGGTAGTCTCAGGGCTAGACCAGATTGGCGTTGGCATGGTTGGCGCATTGTTCCATTTTCTTGCTCAATGCCATACTTACNCGCTGAAAACGCCTCCCTAGCTCAGTGGTAGAGCATCCGCCTTGTAAGCGGAAGGTCGTCAGTTCAATCCTGACGGGGGGCTCTAGAGAAAAACTACTTTCAAAATTCTCCTTGAATTTACCCAGAAGCCCTTTGCTAATCACCTTGCTAATCCAGGCTCACACTCGACTTGCTCCTAAAGGCAAGCTAAATATAGATACTGCGATAACGGGTGGTAATGAATCGAGGGTCATTCCACCCGTTTTCAGTTCTCAATTGAGGAATAATCGCACTCTATGTCTTTGGCAAAGGATTTTCTCCCATGAGTCAATTTTCAGATGCGCTCTTTATTGGTGGCAGTGGGCGAAGTGGAACAACGATTGCTGGCAAATTGCTCTCTAGGCATCAAGAAGTTATTTTGGCAAAACCTATTGAAATAAAGTATTTAACATCTGGAAATGGCCTCCTTGATCTCTATCTCAACCCACGGATTAGTAGAAGTGGAAAAGTCAGGGTTGGGCCCAATGCAAATCTAAAGAGATTTATCAAAAGCGCCGATGAGAAATGGTGGCTCCGAAAAGGCAAGAAGTCAGGAGTGACAGGGTTATCAACAGGGATAGAGCGAGCCGAGTGGGATGCATTGATTGCAAATCTACAGGCAGAGATTGACGAGAATAGATTTCAAGCCTGTCAGAATTTCTTTAGAGGATATCTAGATATCCAAAAGAGCGCAGTAACCTCTCACCTCTGGGTTGACACTACCCCTCCAAATTTGATGCGCGCTAATGAGATAGCTCAACTTCTACCTGGCGCGCGATTTCTTCACATGATTCGAGATGGACGTGATGTGGCAAGTTCAGTAGTCAAAGAGCCATGGGGCCCTTCAAAGCACTTCGAGGCTTTAGATTGGTGGAAGGAGAGAATGTTGTTAATTCTAAATGCAACAAGAGATATGGAGAGCTCGGTGCACCACCTCTGGATGGAAGATTTAGTTGAAAATGATAGAGAAGCAAGCCTTGAAAAATTACTAAAGTTCTTAAATCTAGGGCCAGATTCAAAGATGTTCGACTACTTCCGCGAAACGATCAATCCCTCTTCAGCCCACACAGGTCGCTGGAGGCAAGAGGTAAAGAGAGCATCAGAGTTTGATTCGAAGTATCAGAAAATTCTGGAGGGATTAATTAAAGAGGGACTTAAACTTCCTACGAAGCAAACCTGAGATGCGCCTCAATTTCACTACGATCCAAAATTGGGGTGATATCAACCTCTCCAAAAGCAGCTTTTGCGATCGCCTTTCTCTTGGCAAGATAAGTAGGAGAAAAGTCTTTAATTAGATGTTCAAATCGCTCCTGAGTTCTGATGTATTTATCTAAAATCTTGAAATTTCTTGAATCGCTAAAGACCACCTCGCCGTTTGTCGGCATAGGACCGTCGTGAGGAAAGAGAGTTCTAAAAGCAATTGCTGCCATGCGAAGTAGGAGGTTAATGAAGCGGCGGGCATAGAACTTAGGGCTACGAGCAAAAGCTGCGAAATAGATAAATCGTTGATAGGTAAGACGTTTATTTATAAGAGAGCTATAGGCCTGATTCGATAAGAGCTTTATTAACTCAGCAATCTGAACAGCGCCGCTAAAGTCTTCAACGGAGCTGCACTTGGCTGTGAGTTGCTCTCTCAAGGCTTGGGATTGCAATCTGGCGCTCTGGCTCTCAATATCCTCTAATGATTCATTATCTGCATAAATTGCAAGTTCTTGTTCTGCGCACCACTTAGCGCGAGACTTTTGATCATCTGTTCCGCGATTATTTGCGATAAATAGAGTGGGAATACCTGCCGGAATAACTTCATGAACGCTGTTGTATCCAGCTGCGCAAATAGCGGCATCGAAGGCATGAAGTAGGTCGGCTAAGGGAAAGTGTCTGATTACCTTTACATCCGTGCCTTCAGGAACAAGGGAGTTACCCTCTTGATCAACTGGTTTTCTAGGCATAACAATCTGAAGGTCTTTCCAGCTAGATAATCCTTTAAAGACAGCAGATGCTCGAGCATCTAGATCTGTATTTCCGACCCCCATCTGTACAAGTACTGCAGGCTTATCGTTATCAAGGCCAAGAAACCTGCGAGCATCTTGGCGCGAGAGGGCGCGCTCGGGAAGATATAAAGTAACTGGCTTTGTTAATACTGATTCAAGTCTTGACTTGGTTGGCCCAGAATCTGCATCGCGAGCAACATCTCCAGGTTCGATCACATAATCCATCAACCTTGATTGCAAACCCAGGACCATTCCTTGAGGTTTTCTCTGCCACATCCCTCTTCTAATCCAGATCAAATTAACGCTAGGCCGGGCAATCTTTGCAGCGATAATTCCAGGATATGGAACAACTCCATCAAAAGTGATGACAGAGGCGCCGGTCTCATCAATTAGCGCAATCAGTCGATCTCGAAGATAGCTATCCCAATTCTTTCGCGGCATTAATCCCTTATCTCTTCCTGGAATGTACTCACAATCTAGGTCGAGAGCCTTTGCCACCTCAACAACAGAGTAAGCCATCGAGAAGATGATTGGTCGCGCATCACTTTGTAAGGCTCTGGCAATCGCGCTGGCTCGAATTAGATGTCCGGCGCCCACTCCATTGCTGGTAATCATTATGACTGCAGGCTTCTCCATTAGAGCAAGGTAGGAGCAGTTTTTGAACGAGACGTGGCTATCAGGTTAACAAGGATTGAAGGTCACGCGGGAAAACCCAGTTGACCTCTTCACTCAGCGTTTTCCAACACTTTCTCTGCCGTCAATTTTGGGGAAATCTAAAGATAGACCCTTAAGGCATGAGAGTGGCGATAGTGACAGAGTCATTTCTGCCAACGATAAATGGCGTAACAAACTCTGTAATCAAGTAAATCGCACCTTAGTAAGCCAGGGCCACCAGGTAGTGATTTTGGCGCCCGATGTTAACTCTCGCCCTAAATTCTTTGAAGGCTCAGAGGTCATTGGTCTTCCAGCAATTAACCTGCAGAAAGTATTGCCGGTAGCTGTACCTAACTTCTTAATCCAGAGAGCGCTACTTGATTTTAGGCCTGATGTAATTCATCTAGCCTCTCCGGCAATTATGGGAGCTCACGCCCAGAGAGTGGCAAGTAAATTGGCAATTCCAACAGTTGCCGTCTATCAGACAGATTATGTTGGCTTTGCTCAACACTATAAATTCTCATTTGCTCAAAGGGCAATAGAAAAAATTGTTCGAGTAATTCATCAATCAGCCACTATCAATCTTGCCCCATCTACATTTGCGATAGCGCAATTGGAAAAAGCCGGCGTTAATAATGTTGCAAGATGGGGAAGAGGTGTGGATCTAGAGCAATTTAATCCCAAGCATCGCAGAGTAGACCTATTTCCAAGAGATAAGTTTGTTTTAGGATTTGTGGGACGTCTTGCTCCAGAGAAAGGAATCGAGCGTCTTGCGGCCCTTGATTCAAGAGATGATATTCAATTAGTAATCATTGGTGATGGTCCAATGCGCACAGAGCTAGAACGCAAATTACCTTCAGCAATCTTTACTGGAAAGAAAAGTGGCTTGGAGTTAGGTCAACACTTTGCAAGCCTTGATGCATTTATTCATCCAGGCGAGCATGAGACTTTCTGTCAGGCTGCTCAAGAGGCGCTTGCATCAGCAGTTCCTGTCATTGCTCCAACTCGCGGCGGGATTAAAGATTTTATCCTTGATGGAGTAAATGGAATCTTGGTTGATTTCCAAGATAAGAGTGCACTGGCCAATATCCCAAGCTCTAAGTGGCAGTTTTTATCAGATCCTCAAACCAAGGATGCAGCTAGAGAATCTGTTAAAGATCGCAGCTGGGAGAGCGTAAATCAAGAGTTAATTGGCCATTATCAAAGCGTTGTTGCCCAATCTAGAGCGAAGAGAGTTGGCCTAGCCTCATGAAGATATTACATATCGCTAATTTCTATGGCCCTAAATCCGGGGGAATCAAGACCACAATTCATGACTTAGGTAAGAGATATGAAGAGGCAGGCCATGACTTTACCTTTGTCGTTCCGGGAATAAATCTCTCCAAGACAAAGACGCCATATGGAACAGCGCTCTACTTGCCAAGTGTTGAAATTCCATTCTCTGGGGGCTATCGAATCTTTAGAAGAAGAAGAGAGATTAAGCAGGCAATAGTCGTTATGAAGCCAGATCGAATTGAATGTTCTGATCGTTTTACGCTCTTATTTATTGGCCCCTTTGCAAGACGGATGGGAATACAGACTCTGGTCTTTAGCCATGAAACACTCACCGGTCTATTTAGTAAGTTTCTCCCTGCCCCAAAAACATTTCAGCGACTTGCAGATTGGCATAATCGTCGTCTGGCTAAAGCCTTTGACTATGTAATTGCTACAACTCGTTTTGCTTCAAAAGAGTTTGAACGCTTAAGCACTAGAAATCTAAGACTTATCCCACTTGGCGTTGATTCAAATACCTTTAATCCTAAGCGATATAAGTCAGAGCTTCGCAAAAAGTTATTAAATGGCAAAGAGCATTTAATCGTTCACTGTGGCCGGCTCTCTCCAGAGAAAGACCCACATCTCTCAATTGAAGCACTTGAGATATTAACTAGGCAGATGGGGGTTTCTGCGCAGCTAGTTGTTATCGGCGGCGGGCCATTATCTGAAAAACTCAAGAGTAATTCAGCTCATCTTCCAGTGAGCTTTACTGGATATATCGCCAATGTTGAATTGATCGCAGATATTTTCTCTGTTGCCGATATCTCTCTGGCTCCAGGCCCCCTAGAGACCTTCTGCCTATCGGCCCTTGAATCTTTAAGTTCTGGCACTCCAGTAGTTGCTAATTCACGCTCAGCAGTTGGGGAGTTTCTAGGTGAGAAAAGTAGTAATCCCTGCGGCGCAACAGCTAGCGATAGCTATGAGTTTGCGCTGAAAATCAAAGCAATTTTGGAAGGGAAGTCGTTGAGAAAAGCCGCTAGAGCTAAGGCGCTTGAATTTACTTGGGAGAAGACGATGAATAATCTCTTGACTCTTCATAAGACCCCTAAAGCTGAGGTAGCTCAGGCAGCATGAGTATCCCTCTGAGCTTTGTTGTCCTTGGTGATAGCGCAGCTTATGGCACTGGAGATATTACAAAGGCAGATCGCCCACTGGGATGGACATATCGAATTGCAAGCGCCATTACCGGGCCGATGACATATTTAAATCTTGCAAGGCCCGGAGCTAAATCATCAGAACTTGTTGAGCATCAACTACCGATTGCAACTTTGCTCCGTCCTGACCTGGCAATTGTTGTTGTTGGGGGAAATGACATGCTAAGAAATAACTTTTGTCCGATTAAATTAAAAGAGAATCTCACTGAGATATTTACTCGATTTAGCGCCCTTGGAACTCATGTAATAACACTAGAGCTACATGATCCTTCCAAAGTTCTAAAACTACCTAAAGCACTTGAGCGCGCCCTGCTAAAACGAGTCGATGCTGTTAATGCTGTCTATCAAGAACTTGCAGAGAGTTTCCCAATTATTCCTATTAGAGCAAGGGATATTGCAGGGGTTCACGATAGAAAGAATTGGCATGTAGATCTACTTCACCCAGGGCCTCGAGGACACTATCTCTTAGCTGAGGCTGCAGTAAGAGAGTTGGCAAGAAGAGGTTTACCAATCAAAGCCCTTGATGTTCCAGAGTTTCCCACCATCTCAACAAGAGAAAAAGTCTCGTGGATGCTCCGAAAGGGCACTCCCTGGTTTTTCAAAAGATCTTTTGATCTCCTTCCAGTGGCGCTCTTTTTGATTACAAAAGAGTTAATACTTAGCGGAGTAAGTCGATTAAAGGCAAAAGAGCCACCAAAGACAATTGAAAAAGCCCAAAAGATAGGACATCAGAGCAGGCAAGAGCGCAAGGATTTAATCAGTAACGCTGCCTAAAAAAGGGCTCGGTGTAGCCTTGTCGCTATGGCTAGCAAAATTCAAGAGTTCGATGTTGTCATTGTCGGCTCTGGCTTTGGGGGATCAGTTGCGGCGCTTCGTTTAACGGAAAAAGGTTATCGAGTTGCTGTCATTGAGGCAGGACGAAGATTTGAAGATAAGGATTTTCCTAAGACTTCTTGGAGATTATCAAGATTTCTCTATGCTCCTCGACTTGGCTTGAGAGGAATTCAGAGAATTCATGCCCTGCCCGATGTTTTGATTTTAGCTGGAGCTGGAGTTGGCGGTGGTTCTTTAGTTTATGCAAATACTTTATATACCCCGCCTGATTCTTACTTTGAAGATAAACAATGGGCCGGCATAACTGATTGGAAATCAGAGCTTGCTCCTTGGTATGACCAAGCATCGAGAGTTTTAGGAGTAACTAAAAATCCCTACTTCTCTGCCTCTGATCAAGCAATGAAAGATGTTGCAGAGGAGATGGGCGTTGGTGATAGTTTTAAAATGGCTCCACTTGGTGTGCACTTTGGATCAGGGCCAAAAGTATTTGAGAAAGATCCTTACTTTGGTGGTGTAGGTCCAGATCGAAATGGCTGCCAACAATGTGGTGGATGTATGACAGGTTGTCGCTTCAATGCTAAAAATACTTTGCCAAAGAATTACTTAGGCCTTGCTGAAAAGGCAGGAGCGATAGTTTTCCCAGAGCTAACAGTTGAGAGCTTTGAACAGGTTGAAAATGGAGATTGGAAAATTACCGCAAGAGGTAGCTCTTCTTGGTTTGGTAGAAATAAAGTATTTATAGCTAAAGATTTAGTTCTAGCAGCTGGAACTTATAACACCCAGAAATTGCTCCATCGCATGAGAGATAAAGGATTTCTGCCAAAGCTTTCACCAACTCTTGGCAGCTTATCTAGGACTAACTCTGAGGCGCTAACAGGGGCAATAATGCCTAGAAAGAGCGCGATTGATTTCTCTAAAGGCGCTGCAATCACCTCATCTTTTTTCCCAGATGAAAACACCCATGTTGAGCCAGTTAGATATGGCAAGGGTTCTAATTTAATGGGCCTTCTACAGACAATTATGACTGATGGAAGCGCAGCTAAGCAGAGGCGCAGAAATTGGATAAGAAATGCAGCTAGAAATCCAATAATGTTTTTTAAGATATTTGATGTAAGAAGCTGGAGCCAGAGAACTGTTATTGCACTTGTGATGCAGAATGTAGATTCCTCAATCAAAGTCTCTTCAAAGAAGGGATTACTTGGTTGGCGCTTAACTTCAAAAAACGATAGCGATAGACCAAATGCCACCTACATTCCAGCGGCAAATGAAGTAGCTAGAAGAATTGCTGATAAGTATGGCGGAATTGCTGGAGGCCATGTTGGCGATCTAATTAGCGCCCCCTTTACCGCCCACTTTGTTGGAGGTTGTGTAATTGGAAGTGATGAAAGTAAGGGAGTGATAGATCCATATCACCGAGTTTGGAATTATCCGAGCCTTCATGTAGTCGATGGCTCAGCCCTGACTGCAAACCTTGGCGTTAATCCATCTCTAACTATTACGGCGCAGGCAGAACGTGCATTTTCTCTCTGGCCAAATAAAGCAGAGTTAGATCCTCGCCCTACTCAAAAGAGTCCATATAAAAGAATTAAATCTGTACTTCCAGATAAACCATTTGTGCCAGAGCATGCTTATGGGGCGTTAAGAGTTACTACTAGCTCCTAGGCTCTGTTTTAGCCTGCGATTTGGCGAGAGAGTTAACGGCAGCCCTGGATTTCTATAGAAGTCTTTCAATATTTGCTTAACTAATTTAGGTTTTTCTTTTAAAACAGCATGAGATGTGCCAGGAAGTATTGCTAATTGAGCGCTCGGAATTGCTTCATAAAGTGATGCAGTATGTTCAGTTGAAAATGGCTCATCATCGCCAGCTAAAATCAAGGTAGAGCACTTAATTTTCTTTAATTGTGTCTTACTCATCTTAGGCTCACTAGCCCAGACTTTATGAGCCTTTGCTGTTATCTCAACTAAAAGTTCTCTTGGTTGCCCAGATTGTTTAGCAAACTTATCTTTTTCAATCTCATCAACTTGGCCATTAAATGTTTGAAGATTAAGGCCGCAGTCATAATGATAATTAGCGCCAATTGCTACCAAGCTCTTTACTAAATCAGGTCTTGCGATAGCCACCATCAATCCAATTATTCCACCATCGCTATGGCCAATTATGTGTGTTGGGCCCTTTATTACATCTTCGATATAGGCAATTGCTTCATCTCTTTGGAAGTTGAAGTGGTAGAAACCTTTACGGATTTTGGTTCGACCATGTGCGCTTCGATCATAACCATAGCTATGGTGAGTTCTCTTAACAGATGGAAGTATTTTGGGAGCAAAACTCTGAGTTGAACTTAAACCACCATGAAGTAGTAGTAATGGTTCTGTCTTTCGCTTACTCCACTCTTGATGCCAGATCTGATGGCCCCGCAGATCGATAAAACTCATGAAATATCCATGATGTGACGATTGCCGCGATCAAAGGTTAAGTAATTCCAAGTCCAATCTGCCATAGTTCCGATTTTGTTTCTCCCGCCAAGGAGATAGAAGAGATGGAGCCAGAGCCAGGCATACCAAGCAATAGTTCCGGTGAGGCGAAGACCTTTAACTTCAACTACTGCCTTATTTCTTCCAATCGTTGCCATAGAGCCCTTATCTATATAGGAGAACTCTTTTAGAGGCTCATTTTAACTATTCTTGCAATCTGTTTTGCTACAAATCTTGCTTGCTGCATGGCAACGGGTGCAACCATAGGTAAATACTTTCCATCTTTTCCTCTTGCCCCGGCAATATCTCCGATTGCAAAAACATAGGGATAATTGCTCACTTGCAAGCTCGATTCAACTGCAATTCTTATTCCATCTTGCGGAAGTGCCAGCGCTTTCATCGCCGGCTCGCCCTTAACACCTGCTGCCCAGATAGTTACTTCAGCAGGGATGCTTCTCCCATCACTAAAGAGAATCTGCCTTGGTTTTACCTCTGCAACTGCAGCTTGAGTTAAAACTGTGACTCCTAACTTTTCTAGATCTTTCTTGGTACGCGCTGATGATTTCTCAGAAAGTGATGGAAGTAGCCTTGAACCAGCTTCAATCAGATAAACACTTATATTTTTTGCAGCACTTGAGTTATCAGAATTTAGGGGACCACGCTTTAGCTCTGCAATTGCTCCAGCCATCTCAACGCCAGTAGGACCTCCTCCAACTACCGCAATTGAAAACTTCGTATCATCTTCAAAGCGACAGAGATCTTCAAATCTGCGCATAATCTCAGAGCGAATGTTTAGAGCCTCGCCTACACTCTTCATTCCAAGGCTATGTTCAGCAACACCCTTGATACCAAAATCATTGGTGGCAGAGCCAAGAGCCACAATTAGATAATCAAAATCTAGAACTTCGCTGGAATCTAATTTAACGCTCTTATTTTTATGATCAACTGATATTGGCGAGCCCATACGAAACTTCACTTTTGTTTTTCGAAGTGCGCCACGGATGGGATAGGCGACATGATCTGCGGCAAGCCCTGCGGTTGATACCTGATAGAGCAGCGGGAGAAAAGTTTGAAAGTTATGGCGATCAACTAGAGTGACATCGGCTACTGAATCAAGAGCCCGGGCAGCGGTGAGCCCACCGAAACCCGCCCCCAGAATGACTACCTTTGGCCGCATAAGGTAGGTAAGTCTACTGTTATACCTATGAACCCGGCCCGAAAAATACTAGTGACAGGGGCCTCAGGATATGTAGGGGGTCGTTTAGTTCGGGCGCTACTTAATGAAGAGATTTCCATTCGAATACTAGTTCGCAACAGAGATAAAGTCGAAGGCCAACCCTGGATAAATGAAGTTGAGGTATTCCAAGGTGATGCTAGTAATTATCAAGAGACGCTAGCTGCCTTAAAAGGAATTCATACCGCTTATTACCTTCTTCACTCAATTGGAGTGGGATCACACTTTGACGAGATTGAAGCAGCTATGGCAGATAATTTTTCTCGGGCAGCGCAAGAGGCGGGGGTCTCACAGATTCTTTATTTAGGCGGAATTGCTAATGATAAAAATAGTAGTAAACACCTAAAGTCACGGACACGTACAGGTGAATTGCTAGCATCAGGGAAAGTGCCTGTAATGGAGTTACGAGCTGGAATAATTATTGGATCTGGCTCTGCTTCATTTGAAATGCTCCGACACCTCACCCATCGCCTGCCAGTGATGACTACTCCTAAATGGGTCTCTAACTTAACTCACCCAATTGCAATACGTGATGTGCTCTGGTATTTAACTAATGTAGCAAAGTTAAAAGAACCAGTATCAGGAGTCTTTGATATTGGTGGACCTGAGATCCTCTCCTACGCCGATATGATGCAGAAGTTTGCCAAAGCATCAGGCCTTCGCCGTCGATGGATAATTAAAGTCCCAGTATTAACACCGAAGCTCTCTAGCTTATGGATCGGTTTTGTCACTCCGGTTCCCACCGGCCTTGCTCGCCCACTAGTTGGCTCATTAATTAGCGAGACAGTCGCCGACCCGAGCAAGAGCGTCGATAAGTTAATTCCAAAGCCACCTGAAGGGTTAATCGGTGTAAGTACAGCTATCGATTTAGCCCTCTCTCGAACCAGTGCTAACCAAGTAGAGACGCGTTGGTCTGATGCCACATCCCCAACTGCTCCATGGCAGAAAGCTCAGAGTGATCCTGATTGGGCAGGAGAGATGATTCTGCGAGACAAACGCGAGGTATTGGCCGATGCTCCACTTGATTGTGTCTGGAAATCTATTGAACAAATCGGTGGAGATGTTGGTTGGTATGGCGCAGATTTTCTCTGGTGGGCAAGAGGAGTCATTGATCGCCTAGTTGGTGGAGTTGGCTTAAGAAGAGGTAGGCGAGATCCCAAACATCTTCGCGCCGGCGATGGTTTAGATTTCTGGAGAGTTGAGGTTGTTGAGAAAGAGTCAGTATTACGCCTCTATGCCGAGATGATTCTTCCAGGAAAGGCTTGGCTCGAGTTTAGGATTAAGCAAGAGGGAGATAAGGTCCACATCATTCAAGAGGCAACCTTTTCACCGCGAGGTTTAGGTGGCCAGCTCTACTGGTATGCGATTGTTCCGCTACATGCATTTGTTTTTCCAACTATGCTAAGAAATATTGTGAGAAGCTCTAAGCGAAAGGCGTTATTCGGGGATGCATGAGTTCGATGAAGAAATCGATGCCCTAGCTGCAAAGATTTTAGAGTACTCATTAATAAGACTTAAGAAAGATCCTCCACTTGATGGACCATGGAGNTATGAAGAGCTCTATAACGAAGTGGGAGAAACAATCACCACAAAAGGTCTTGGCGGTGATAAAGCTCTAGATATCTTTAAACATGTCCTTGCTCAAGCATGCATCTCAACAGATCATCCAAGATATTTAGCATTCATCCCCTCTGCTCCAACAGAGTCAGCAACCCTCTTTGACTTGGTAGTTGGCGCATCAGCTCTTTATGGCGGTTCATGGCTGGAGGGAGCAGGAGCAGTTTTTGCTGAGAACCAAGCGCTTAGATGGCTTAGTGATTTAGCGCAATTTCCAAGTTCCTCTGGGGGAGTATTTGTTCAAGGAGGAACGATTGGAAATCTCTCAGCACTTGTTGCCGCTCGCCATAGCGCAAGAGCTAAATATCCAAGTGTTAAGAGATGGGTTATTGCTGCTTCAAGTCAGGCTCATTCATCAATTAAATCTGCAGCAGATGTCATGGATGTTGAAGTTTTAACAATTCCCACAGATAAAAATGAGAAGATGCAAGGCAGCACAACTGCCTTTGAGATTGATAAATACCACCTAGCAAATCCAGATCACAGAGTCTTTGCCGTTGTAGCAACTGCGGGAAGTACAAATCTTGGAATCATTGATGATTTAAAAGGTGTTGGGCAGATAGCAAGTGAGCGTGGCATTTGGTATCACATAGATGGCGCCTATGGTCTTGCTGCCCTTGCTTCGCCAAGAAGTAAGGCTTTATTTAGTGGAATTGAATTAGCAGATTCATTTATTGTCGACCCTCATAAATGGCTTTTTGCTCCCTTTGATGCTTGCGCCTTAATTTACAGAGACCCGGAAATTGCAAGGGCAGCACATACTCAACATGCGGGATATCTAGAGACATTAGATTCAGGGCAATGGAATCCATCTGATTATGCAATTCATCTAACAAGAAGAGTNAGAGGACTNCCATTCTGGTTCTCACTTGCAACCCATGGCACCGATAAATATGCCGAGTCGATGGATAAGACTATGGATNTAGCNNGNGNNAGTGCGGAGTTAATAAAAGAGCATCCCAATCTAGAACTTCTTATGGAGCCAGAACTTTCAATTGTGGCCTTTACAAGAAGAGGTTGGCAGGNAAGTGATTATCAAAGATGGAGCGATAAATTATTGCTAGATCAAATTGGCTTTGTAACTCCCTCATCGCATCAAGGCGAGCCGATACTACGATTTGCCATAGTAAATCCCTGGACCTCAATTACTGATATCAAGGTAATCCTGGCCACCCTCTAAATCCCAAAAATTTAGCAATTCTCTAGTTCAATAGAGCCATGGAAGAAGCCTCACTACAACTTGGCTCAAACCTTTCAGATCTTGAGGTGCGGATTCTGGATTTTGAGCGCCAATGGTGGAAATACGCTGGGGCAAAAGATGCTGCAATCAAAGAGCTCTTTGATCTATCAACTAGAAGCTATTACGAACTACTCAATAACTTAATTGATCGAGAAGATGCCCTGGCCGCCTCACCTCTTCTAGTAAAGCGCTTAAGGCGCCTTCGCCAGGCTCGAATTTCAGCCAGAACCCTCTAAGGCCTTGCGGGGCAGGAGCCCTAGAAAAACCTGATTTGAGAACGGGAATAGAGCCCTCTAGGCTTGGCGTTAGCACTCGGCAGGTGAGAGTGATAAGTCACCTGAAGCTAGAAATAACTGGTTAATTAAATGAGGAGTAAATAGAACTATGGCAAAGATGATTGCCTTTAACGAAGATGCTCGTCGCGGCCTTGAGCGCGGAATGAATACCTTGGCTGATGCAGTCAAAGTAACCCTTGGGCCCCGTGGTCGAAATGTTGTTTTAGAAAAGAAGTGGGGAGCTCCCACAATCACCAATGATGGCGTCTCAATCGCTAAAGAGATTGAACTTGATGATCCTTGGGAGAAGATTGGCGCAGAGTTAGTTAAGGAAGTTGCTAAAAAGACAGATGATGTCGCAGGAGATGGAACAACTACTGCAACTGTTCTTGCTCAAGCACTTGTGCGCGAAGGGCTAAGAAATGTCGCTGCCGGTTCTAATCCAATGGCACTTAAAAAAGGTATTGAGAAGGCCGTTGAAGCAATTTCAACCGAGCTCTCTGCTATGGCAAAGCCAGTTGAGACTAAAGAGCAGATTGCAGCAACCGCATCTATCTCAGCTGCTGACTCCACAATCGGCGAGATGATCGCAGAGGCGATGGATAAGGTTGGTAAAGAGGGAGTTATCACAGTTGAGGAGAGCAACACCTTTGGTCTTGAGCTAGAGCTCACTGAGGGAATGCGCTTTGATAAAGGATATATCTCCCCATATATGGTCACAGATACTGAGCGCATGGAAGCAGTTATGGAAGATGCTTATGTGCTTATCTGTAACTCAAAGATTTCAAACATTAAAGATCTAGTGCCAATCCTTGAAAAGGTAATGCAATCAGGTAAGCCACTTGCAATTATCGCTGAGGATATTGAAGGCGAAGCGCTTGCAACCTTAGTTGTAAATAAGATCCGCGGCACCTTCCGCTCTGTTGCTGTAAAGGCACCAGGTTTTGGTGATCGTCGCAAAGCGATGCTGCAAGATATTGCTATCTTAACTGGCGGAACTGTGATCTCTGAGGAAGTTGGTCTAAAGCTTGAGGCAGCAACCCTTGATCTACTTGGCAAAGCTCGCAAGGTAGTAGTTACCAAGGATGAGACCACAATCGTTGAGGGCGCAGGCGATGATGAAATGATCAAAGGCCGGGTCAATCAGATCCGCTCTGAGATTGAAAAGACTGACTCTGATTACGATCGCGAGAAACTTCAAGAGCGCCTGGCGAAACTTGCAGGAGGAGTTGCAGTTATTAAAGCTGGAGCTGCTACTGAAGTTGAGCTAAAAGAGCGTAAGCACAGAATTGAAGATGCTGTTAGAAATGCTAAAGCAGCTGTTGAAGAGGGCATCGTCTCAGGCGGCGGAGTAGCACTTCTCCAAGCTTCGAAGAAGGCATTTGAGAAGTTAAAACTTACTGGCGATGAGGCAACAGGAGCAAAGATTGTTGAGCTTGCTGTTGAAGCGCCACTTAAGCAGATTGCTATGAATGCTGGACTTGAAGGCGGAGTAGTTGTTGAAAAAGTTCGCAATCTTGCAGCAGGCCATGGCCTAAATGCNGCAACTGGTGAATATGTTGACATGATCAAAGCTGGAATCATTGATCCTGCCAAAGTAACTCGCTCAGCGCTACAAAACGCTGCCTCAATTGCAGCTCTATTTCTGACCACAGAGGCAGTGATTGCTGATAAGCCAGAACCTAAATCTGCGGCTCCTGCAGCCCCAGGTGGGGATATGGACTTCTAATTAAATAGGTTGTTAACCAGATAAACGCCCAGTATTTACTGGGCGTTTACTTTATCCCTAAACGATTGAGCCTTAACCATGGAAAAACTAGACGTTCTCTCCCCTGAATTCATTATTGATCGTGAGTTGAGTTGGCTTGATTTTAATACTCGAGTTCTTGAACTTGCTGAAGATACCAGCATCCCATTACTTGAAAGAGTGCGCTTTCTTGCAATTTTCTCCTCTAATTTAGATGACTTCTTTATGATTCGAGTCGCTGCAACTAAATTAAAAATTGAGTCTGGGGCCAGTGCGCCAAATGCCTCTGGTTTAACTCCAGTTGCTCTACTTGAAGAGATAACTCAGAAAGTTTCAGAGTTGATTAAGCGAAAGGTTGAGTGTCTTCACAACTCAATAAAGCCCGGGTTAGTAAAAGCTGATATTCACATGGTTCACTGGAATGAACTCACTCAAGCTGAGCGAAGCTATGTTGGAGAAATATTTGATAGTCAGATATTTCCAGTCTTAACACCTCTTGCGGTTGATCCTTCACACCCTTTTCCTTATATCTCAGGGCTCTCGCTAAGTCTTGCGGTAATTGTTAAGCATCCAGAAAGCGGCGAGGAGTTCTTTGCACGAGTTAAGGTGCCTAGCGTTATAGCTCGTTTTATCTCTACTCAGAAATCAATCAAAACACGTTTCATCGCCCTGGAAGAGATAATTGCAGCTCACCTAACAGAGCTATTTCCAGGAATGATAATTGTTGATCACTATGCATTTAGATTGACCAGAAATGAAGATTTAGATCTAGAGGAAGAAGATAGTGAAAATATCCTAGAGACTATGGAGCAAGAGCTCTTGCGTAGAAAGTTTGGTCCACCAGTTCGTCTTGAAGTTGATTCTGAAATTCAAGATGTTCTCCTAGATCGCTTAATTAGTGAACTTGAGATCACTGAGCGCGAGGTGATTAAATATCAAGGTCCACTGGATTTAACGGGATTAAATACTCTTGCAGATCTTGATAGGCCAGATCTTCACTTTCCCCCTTTTAAATCCCAGATGCCAACTGGCCTTGTTGATATTGAAGATTTAGGAACAGATGCGCTCTTTAATCTCATTAATCAAGGCGAGATTCTCCTTCACCATCCTTATGATTCCTTCTCATCTTCAGTGGTTAGATTCATTGAGGCAGCTGCGATTGATCCAAAAGTATTAGCTATTAAACAGACTTTATATCGAACCTCAGGTGATTCACCGATCATGGAAGCGCTAATTGAAGCAGCGCAGGCTGGCAAGCAAGTTCTCGCTGTTGTAGAAATTAGAGCGCGCTTTGATGAGCTAGCAAATGTTCGTTGGGCAAGAAAGTTAGAGGAGGCTGGTGTCCATGTGGTCTATGGCCTTATGGGCCTTAAGACTCATGCCAAACTCTCACTTGTTATAAGACAAGAAGAGTCAGGATTAAATAGATACTGCCATGTAGGAACTGGAAACTACAATCCAAAGACGGCTCGTCTCTATGAAGATTTAGGTTTGCTAAGCGCAGATCCAGTTCTCTGCGACGATCTCTCACGTCTATTTAATCAACTCTCTGGCTTTGTTAGTGATATCGAGTTTAATCGCTTGATTGTGGCTCCAAAATCACTTCGTAAATCATTAATTAATAAAATTGATCNTGAGATCGAAAATGCTAGAGAAGGAAAACCAGCGCATATTCGCTTCAAGTTAAATTCTCTTCTTGATGAGCAATTTGTTTCAGCTCTCTATAGAGCTTCTCAAGCTGGGGTAAAAGTTGAAATTGTCGTTAGAGGAATCTGTGCTTTAAAGCCTGGCATTGTTGGGCTCTCTGAGAATATAACGGTGCGCGCCATATTAGGAAGGTTTTTAGAGCACTCTCGGGTTTATCACTTCCATAATGCCGGTAAGGATGAGTATTGGATTGGAAGCGCTGATTTAATGAATCGAAACCTAGATCGCAGAATTGAAACTTTGATTGGCATCCAAGCCCAGAGCCATAAAGAGCAGATCAATCAACTGCTAAGCCTTTATCTAAGCCCTGAAGTAAAGAGATGGCAGATGGATAGCGAGGGTCTTTGGAAGAGAGTTTTACTCTCAGAGGCCAATGAAGAGCTAATGGATATTCAAGAGTATTTGATTGGAGAGTCTCGTGTCAGACGATAATTCAATTCTTGCTGCTGGAGCGCTCATCTGGCGGAGAAATGAGAGCGATCAAATCGAGATTGCATTTGTCCATAGAGTTAAATACGACGATTGGTCAATCCCTAAGGGAAAGCTAGAGGGGGATGAATCCCTAATCGCCTGCGCTTATCGAGAGGTGATGGAGGAGACCGGGTTCTCAGTTCGCTTTGGTCAATCTCTAGGAAGCATCTCTTATCAAGTAGGGCAGAGATCAAAGTCTGTTACCTATTGGGCGGCTAAGTACTTGGCTAGCCCAGGCTCACCCAACCCCAGTGAAGTTGATGAAGTTCGTTGGGTACTAGCAAGTGATGCTGATTCATTTCTTACTCGCACTCTTGATAAAGAGATAGTTAAAAGATTTCTCTCAACTGATCCCGATAGCAAACCACTAGTTCTCTTAAGACATGCTAAAGCTATCGAGAGAGTTGAATGGGCGGGAGAGGATACCGATCGTCCACTTAGCTCTATCGGTGAGCGACAGGCAAAGCGTTTGATTTCAAGTCTTGCGCCATATGGCATTGAAGAGATTCATTCCTCTAGCGCAGTGCGCTGCTATGAGAGCATAACTCCAATAGCTCGAGGGCAAAATATAGATTTTTTCTTTACAGATAGCCTCTCCGAAGATGTCTATAAAAAGGATAAAGAGCGGGCAGCAAAATATGTCAATAAGCTACTGGTAAATAACTACAGCGCTTTAGTCTGTAGCCATAATCCAGTACTTCCTGCGATACTTTCAAGTTTTGTTGATAAATTCGGAATAGAAGTTACTGAAGTTAAATTAGAACCAGGTGATGCTTGGGTAGTCCACCATGTTGAGCGCGAAGTAGTAGGCATTGATTTTCTCCCCGCTCCTAAGATTTAAGACTCCATCCAATCCAGCCACTTTAAAACAATTCCCTCCCGCAGCGCCCAAGGACAGATCTCTAATTCATCAATATCAAGATTTCGCATAACAGCCTCTGCTACAAATGCGCCAGCAGTTATTTGTTTGGCGCGGGTATTTGAAACTCCTGGAAGCTCAGCTCGATCTTCTTGCGACATCTCTGCAAGCCTTGGAGTAATTTTGCGCAAAGAATCAATTCTTAACTTCTTTCCATTTCCATCAACCCAATCCCCGCAGATTCGAGCTAGCGTTCTAAGCGTCTTACTGGTTGCGATAGAGCGATCGCTATCTTGGTGCTGAACTATTGTGGGAAGTATTTCGGCGATATCTCGCTCAATATGATCTCTAAGGTTTCGAATTGATTTCTTGGTAAAGGGGTCGCCTTGTAGGTAATCTTTAGTTAATCGTGACGCGCCAAGGGGTAGTGAGAGCGCCACATCAGGAACTTCATTAACGCCAACAGCAAGTTCAAGTGATCCGCCGCCGATATCAACCATCAATAACCGTCCACTTGACCAGCCATACCAACGCCTTGCTGCCAGAAAGGTAATCCTTGCTTCATCTTCGCCGCTTAATACTTGAAGATCAATTTCAAAATCTGCATTAATTCGAGAGATTATCTCTGCGCCATTTACTGCTTCACGAAGCGCTGAAGTTGCGAAGGGAAGCAGTTCATCTATCTCAGCGCTCTTTGCAGCAGCAAGGGCTCGCTTGATTGCCTCTCTTAGTAATCGCGCTCCTTCTGCTGAAATAAAACCATCGGCTGATAAGTATTCAGCAAGTCGGAGATCTTCTTTATGGTTGATATTGGGATTTGGGCGCGCTCCAGGAGATGCATCAACAACTTGAAGATGCACAGTATTTGAGCCGACATCTAAAACTCCAAGGCGCACCTGCGTACTTTACTAACCTTTTGCTTTGCTTCCGCCTTACCATCGCCAATAGACTTAGCCTCATGTCCAAAGCAAAGAAAGCAAAAGGTGCTGATCCTTTCCAGGCCCAAGAGCTAGCCAGAGGCGCTGCGCTGGAGGATGCCAGAGATGAAAAATATGTAGGATCTTTACTTGGCATCGAAGCAGATGATGAGCGAATTGCAACTTATCTTTTTGAAGCAAATCTTCCAGGCTATCAAGGCTGGAATTGGGCTGTAACAGTTGCAAAGGTTGATCAGCAGAGCGCTCCAACAGTTTGTGATGTAGTTCTATTACCAGGTGCTGGAGCTTTACTTGCACCTGATTGGATTCCTTATAGTTCAAGAATTACAGCAGGTGATGTTGGAGTGGGAACAATTGTTCCAACAGCTCTTGACGATCCACGTTTAGTTCCAGCTACTAGCGCACTACCAGGTGATGAAGAGCTAGATCTCCATGAATTATTTGAATTTGGCGCAGGAAGAAATCGCATTCTCTCTATCGAAGGGCGCGATCAAGCAGCAAAGCGTTGGATAAGCGGAGATCGCGGTCCTGATACTCCAATGGCGCAATTTGCTCCAAAGAATTGTGGAACTTGCGGCTTCTATCTACCTATCGCTGGCTCTTTTAGGGCGGCATTTGGCGTCTGCGCCAATGCGATATCCCCTGAGGATGCTCGCGTAGTTGCGGTAAATCATGGATGCGGCGCCCATTCAGAGGCGATAAACTAGAGCCCTGTCCGCAGAGCGCGGCGCACATGACACCTAAAAAGAATTTATTAATAAGGAGGTTGCTCTCATGCCAGTTGGACGCGTGAAATGGTTTAGCTTGGAGAAAGGCTTTGGCTTTATCTCATATGATGAGGGCGAAGATGTTTATCTTGCAGCCTCAGCACTTCCTGAAGGTGTTAGCACTGTAAAGCCTGGAACTAAGTTGGAATTTGGCGTTGCAGAGGGACGCAAGGGACCACAGGCGCTATCTATTCGAATTATTGAAGCCCCACCATCTCTGGCTAACACAAAAGCTGGAGCTGATGATTTAGCGGTAATCATTGAAGAATCAATCAAGATGCTAGATCGTGTTGGTAATGGTCTGCGCCAAGGTCGACATCCAAGTGATGCAGAGGCTGCTCGCGTTGCTAAAGTCTTGCGCGGTATTGCTAAAGAAATTGAAGGCTAACGAGCCTTTCTCTCTCTAGCTTTTGTGTAGTAGATACCAATAAAGCCTAGAAGTATTGCAAGTAGGCAGGTAAGAATTATCTTTGCTACTGCGTTTACTACTATTGCAACAACTAAGGCAATACTCCATAGGATGATTCCAAAGATGATTACTCTAATTGCGCTCTGCATATCGATAANCATACTAGAATACGCAGATGGGAACGCTGCGATCATTTAAGCATCGCAACTTCAAGATTCTCTTTAGCGCAAACTTTCTCTCAAATATCGGCACTT
>JGI12547J11936_1000041_pt1 | contig 24188 bp, 19 predicted proteins | sample LakEriepJuly2011_2_FD_11936 | JGI IMG/M metagenome (IMG submission 11936)
TAGACCCTAGCAACTTACCAGTGTCTGACCCCTCCACCATGAACTTCGGCGGCGATGCCAAAAAAGCTTGGAAAGACATTTGGGGTTGCGGTCAGGGAATTGGCGCAGTGGATGCGGTGGTCAGTACCGCTGATTTTGTTGCTAAATTGAAGCAGCAGTATGCTTCCGCACGTGCTCGCTTGGCCATTTAATTTCAAGAGCGTTCAGNTTGAAGTCTGAACGCTTAGAGGTTATTGACCTCTTTAAGGCTTTCGCCTGCGTCCTCATTGTTTGGCACCACCTGGCGCTTTACAGTCCCATGGCCAATGTCGTGGCAGTGTGGGTGCCCCTACTTGAAGTGTTTCTTCTTGATTACGCACTGATGGCGGTGCAAATTTTTTTGGTTGTAGGCGGGTACTTGAATGCCAAGTCTTGGGCCAATGCCGTCCCAAAATCTGCGTTTGATTTTTTTCCAAGATTGTTGTTACGCTATCAAAGATTGACCATCCCATTGCTAGCAGCCTTGAGTGTGGCCGTTGCAATCACAGCGCTTGTTCGCCCTTACTTTGATCACTCGTCGCTTTCAAATGCGCCCACCTTGATTCAAGTTGTTGCGCACATTTTCTTACTTCAAGACATTCTTGATTTAGAAGCTTTTTCAGCGGGCGTTTGGTATGTCGCCATAGATTTTCAACTGTTTGCAATGGCAATGGCTTGTGCGTCGCTTGCACAGGTATGGCAAGGTCTTTCGGGTAAGGGTTCTGTCGTGCGCAAGGCATTTGGCTTTTGGTTGATTCTCACCTTGTGTTCAATTTTTATTTGGAATCTGAATCCTTTGGGTGAAATGTGGGGCGCTTATTTCTTTGGTGCTTATGGGCTGGGTTTGTGCGTTGGATCGTGGCGCTCCGCTGGTTTCAAATTCAGTGTGCGAAATTTAGGGCTGCTGATTTTCATGCTTGGCCTTGTAGCTATGGCATATCACCCTAGAGACAGACTGATGCTGGCCATTGCAACGGCTTTGTTGTTGTGCTGGTATGAGGCAAATGATTGCAATGCCATTCAGTACTTCAAATCGAAGTGGATTCGCGAACTGTCAAACGCTTCTTACGCTATTTTTCTCATTCACTTCAGCGTCAGTTTGTTAGTGAGTGCGGTGGTCTTTAATTTTTGGCCTGAAAACATAAGCGTCAACGCAGTGGGCTTAGGGGTTTCATTCGGACTGTCTGTTTGGATGGGGCGATTGATTCACCAGGCCATTGAAACGCCAAAGCCGACTTGGACGCGATGCTTGCAGTGGGCTGCCACTTTGATGGCAACCAGCACTTGCGTCATGTTACTTGGCTAAAGTCACTTGACTATCGTTTACCTTGCCTTGGATGTAGGCCAGTGCAGCCTCTACCTGGTCAATCAAGATCAGGCATAAGTCGCCTGACGAAAGTCGTGCCAGTGCCGTATCAATGGCATTGAACTCACCTTGAATGTCTTGGACATATTGGGTTCGGACTGCGCCATTGAGACCATCGCGAAGCAATTGAATCACTTCGCCATCGGTGCGGCCGCGTTGGCATGCATCTTGGTACAAAATAACTTCGTCAAAGGCGGTGCCCAAAATTTGAGTCTGGTCGCGAATGTCTTGATCACGGCGATCACCTGCTCCACTGATGACCACCACTCGCTTTTGCGCCGGCATGTTGTCAACCGCGTGAACCAAGGCTTGAATGGCATCGGGGTTGTGACCGTAGTCGGCAATTAAAGTGGCACCCTTGTAATCAAAGACATTGAATCGACCCGGCACGCCTTGAATGTCACTGATGAATGTGGACAAACCTTGGGCAATGGTTTCCCAAGGTACATTGAGGGCCCAGGCTGCACCTACTGCGGCCATGACATTTTCAGTTTGGAAACCAATTTGTCCTTGGCGAGTTAGTGGCACATCACTCAGTGGGATGCGAAAGTACTTCTTGCCCTGTTGCGCCACAATGCTGCCATTTTCTGTGTAAACCACTCGCTTGCCTTGAGCGCGGTGAGTGGCTAAGACAGGGTGGTGTGCGTCAAGCGCAAAGAACGTGACATCACCGGGACACATTCTGGCCATCATGGCTACCTGTGGATCGGTTGCGTTCAAAACGGCCATGCCGTCAGTTGCGACATTCAGCACAACAACACGTTTTAAGACCGACAAATCTTCAACCGTGGTGATGTAGTTCAGACCTAAGTGATCACCAGAGCCGATGTTGGTGACGATGGCTACTTGGCAACGATCAAAGGCCAATCCCTCGCGCAGTAGGCCACCTCGGGCTGTTTCAAACACCGCAGCATCGACATCGGGGTGCATCAGTACATTGCGCGCACTGCGCGGGCCACTGCAATCGCCATCGTCAATTTGACGACCGTTGACATACACACCGTCGGTGTTGGTCATACCTACGCGCAGTTTGTTGGCTTTAAGGAGATGGGCTGTCAGTCGCACGGTGGTTGTTTTGCCATTGGTGCCTGTGACAGCAATGACAGGAATACGGCCGTTGTCGCCGTTGGGGTACATGTAGTCAATGATGGCCTTGCCAACGTTTCGGCCTTTGCCAAATGAAGGACTGATGTGCATGCGCAAGCCAGGCGCAGCATTGACTTCCACAATGCCACCATTTTGTTCTTCGAGGGGCTTGAGAACCGATTCGCAAACGACATCCACACCACAAACGTCAACGCCCACCATTTGCGCTGCGACCACGACGCGCGCAGCCACTTCTGCGTGAACATCGTCTGTGACATCGGTGGCTGTGCCGCCGGTGGACAAGTTGGCGTTGTTGCGCAAAATGACNCGNCGACCTTTTTCAGGAACTGAACTAGGTTCCATATCTTGGAGCTTCAAGCGAGCGATGGCAATGACATCAAACTTGATTTTGGTCAGAGAAGTGGAGTGGCCATCACCGCGGCGAGGGTCTGCATTGACTTTGTCGACCAGTTCTTTGACGGTATGAATGCCATCACCGACAACCAGGGGAGGCTCACGTCTGGCAGCTGCAACCAACTTATTGCCAACGACCAGCAGTCGGTAGTCACTGCCAGGCAAGAATTTTTCTACCAAAACTTCGCCATAGCGAGCGGCCGTTTCGTAGGCTTGGTTAAAAAGTTCGCGCTCAACAATGTTGACCGTAACGCCTTTGCCTTGGTTGCCATCTTGTGGCTTGACCACAATAGGAAGTCCAATGCTGAGTGCAATTTGCCAAGCATCTTCTAAATTCTTGGCGGGGCGCCCGATGGGAACTGGCACGCCGGCCGCCAACAACAAGGACTTGGTGAGGTCTTTATTTTGCGCAATGGATTCGGCAATGGCACTGGTGGTGTCTGTTTCGGCAGCTTGAATGCGACGTTGCTTGCTACCCCAACCAAATTGCACCATGCTGCCTTCGGTAAGGCGACGGTAGGGTATGCCTTTGAGAACCGCGGCATCGACAATGGATCCCGTGGAGGGTCCGAGGCGGACATCTTCATCCAAATCGCGCAACTCAGTGAGGGCTTGATTTAAATCGAAGGCCGTTTGGGCTTTCACTGCCAAGCAAAGTTTTTCAGCCCATTCGAGGGCCAATCTGCCAACCGCCTCTTCGGTGTACTGAACAACGACCTGATAAATGCCTTCTTCTTCAGTGGCCGTTGTGAGGCTGAATGTGATGGGGCAACCCGCTTGGTTTTGCAGACTCAGTGTGATTTTTTCAAGTGCATGGGCCATGCTGGCGGGTTGGCCAGGACGGGTGCCTTCAAGGGGGCCTAAGGATGGAAAAATTCTTCTGAGTTGCTTCTCAAACTCATTGCCGGGCATCATCTCTCGCTCTTGAGGCTCGCAACTCACAATGGCTTCGATGCTGGTTTGACGGCTCCATAAATTGGGCCCTCGCAAAGCTCGAATTCTTGAAACTTCCATGAAACTTTGTCCTGATTGAAGCGCGTCTTGCAGTCTGGTGTTGAATGAATTGTCAGTCGGCGATGGCTTAGTGAGAGCCAGGGCTTTGACCAAAACTTTTGATGCCTGCTCGGATGAGATCAGTTTGAATGCCAAGTGCCCATGCGGCTGCTGAGGCTGCTAAGACTTCTACGCATTTAAGGTGCTTGTTTTTGAATACTTTGTCAATGGCAGGCAATTGGCGATTCAAGGCTTCGATTTCATGCGCGCCTTGGGCCAAGACCAAATGATTTTTGCGCCAGAAAACCACGCGCCCATTTTCACTGCGGTGTTGAACGATACGGGGGTGCTCTTCAGAACTGGCGAAGTAAGTAACTTCGCCATCGCAGTACTGAGCAAGATTGGCAACTTCATCATCTTCAGCATTGAGCACGGCCATGCCTTGTGACAACACAACGTCCATTTGGGTTCTGACTACATTGGGCATTTGTTCATCGCTTTGAATGTACAAATCTTCAAGGCCCGCTGCTTTGGGCATGGAGGTGATGATGCCGACCTGGCAGCGGTCGTAGGGCAGGCCTTCAGAAAGCAAGTGCCTGGCCGTGGTTTCAAAGACGGCAGCCTGAACGGAACGGTTGATCAGCAGGCGCTGGGCTGATTCCCACTCCATGCCGCTTTGGGGGTGCAGGCAGCGTTGGCCTAAAAACAAGCCTTTGGCCGAAGAGAGGCCAGTTTGCAGTCCTTGCAGGTGCAGCAGCCATGCAATGAGATGGCTGGTACCCGTGGTGTTTTCTTGACCAATGAGACCAACGACCGGAATGCGAGGCTCAGAATTTTCGGCAAACAAATGTGCGGCGATGGCTTGGCCCACAGGCCTGGCTTCGCCAGTGGCAGGCTTTAAGTGCATGAGTAGGCCCGGGCCAGCATTGACTTCAACAATGGCGGCGCCTTGCGACTTCATAGGTTTGGAAATATCTTGAGCGACCATATCTACACCCGCAATGTCCAAGCCCACAATGCGGGCGGCAAGCGCGGCTAACTCGGCCACATCGGGGTGAACCAAATCGGTGACATCGATGGCCATGTTGCCGGTGCGCATGACCACCACATGGCGGTCTTTTGCTGGAACACTTTGGCCCGTAAGACCTTGACGCTTAAGCTCGAGCACAGCAGTGGTGTGATCTTTGAGGCGAATGGTGTCAAGAGGAAAATCTTCTTCTTCGCCGCGGCGCGGGTCAGAATTGATTTGGCTTTCGATCAGCGCCTCAACGCTGTGAATGCCATCACCCACAATGCTGGCCACTTCACCTTTGTTGGCAGCTACCAATTTGCCGCCAACCACCAGCAAGCGATACTCGTCGCCCAAAATATGTCGCTCTACCAAGACGTCACTTCCTTCGGCCTCGGCCAAATGGTAGGCGGCTTCTACTTCGGCTTGGGTTCTGAGTTCTAAGGAAACACCGCGACCATGATTGCCATCGACTGGCTTGACGCAAACAGGCAGGCCAATTTCTTGTGCGGCTTCCCATGCTTCTTGGGGTGATGCGACATTGCGACCTTCGGGAACTGGCACCCCGCAGTTGGCGAGCAAACTCTTAGTCAGATCTTTGTCTTTGGAAACACCCTCGGCAATGGCGCTGGTTTGGTCGGTTTCGGCTGTCCAAATGCGGCGCTGGTTGGCGCCGTAACCGAGTTGAACCAAATTGCCATCGTTGAGGCGGATGGAAGGGATATTGCGATCGGTTGCCGCGTCGACAATGCAAGCGGTGCTGGGTCCAATGCACAAGCGATCGACCATTTGGGTGAGATCGGCAATGACTTGTTGGATCGGGTAGGGGCGGTCTTCGATGGCCGCCATGACCAAGTCGCGGGCGGCTTGAAGGGCGGCGCGGCTGACAGTTTCATTTCGGGTGCGAATGACAACTTTGTAAATGCCTCTGGGGCCTGCTTCTCTGGCTTTGCCGAAACCCGTTTGCATGCCGGCGCGGTTTTGCAACTCAAGGGCCACGTGCTCCATGATGTGGCCGGGCCAGGTGCCTTCGGTGAGTCTTTGCAAAAAGCCGCCTCTTTGGCCAACGCTGCAGCGGTGCTCGATGAGCCCGGGAAGCATATTTTGGAGCCGCTCGTTAAAACCCGGGAGGGTGTTGGAGGGGAAGTCTTCTAAATCGCCAATGTCGATCCAAGCTTCTAGGACGGGACGGTAAGTCCAAATATTCGGACCCTTGAGGTGGGTCATGCGAATAAATTTGATATCTTTAGAGCTCATTTTCGTGCTTTTCACAATTCTGAGCGAAGGCACGGTGCGTTTCGTGTCCGGAGATACAATGGCCGGCCAGTTGCAGCACTGGCAAGGATCGTCTGATAAACAAGGTGCATGGGCTGTGTCCTGGCCGCTTCTTTTGCTGTTTTTGTTTGCCGCCAACACTGGTTGACTCTTGTTGTTTGAATCTTTATGAACCCCAATACCCATCCGCCCATCGATTTGTTGGGATTGCCGTTTTTTTGGCAGGAGGGCGTGTTGTCTCGAGTTCACCTTGGTGAAAACGTTCTAGCTTGGCTAGAGGTTGACCTGAATGATGAATTAAGCTTTAAAAAAACACTGCTTATTTTGACCGATCAAAGGGTCATCTCTGCAGATGAGGCTCAAAATAATTGGAATTTCTGGACATTGGCCCCAGATTTCGCCCTTCGGGTACTTGATCACGCTGGCGTGGGTACCTTGGCCCTTTATCAGGGTGGCCAACGGTTGGGGGCCTGGCGTTTCACGCTGGGGCTTGAGGCAGCCGTTCTCAGGTGGAAATTGCGCTTTGAAAACCATTTGCTGGGTCAGATTCAGGCGGCCTCTTTTTCGGGCCAATCTTCGGCGCCTCATCCTTCTAATGATTTAGAGTGGTCAGAGCCTGGCATCGGTCAGATGCTGCACAGCCTGTGCCCTGTTTGCCAGAATGTGGTGGATGCCTCAGACGAGGAGTGTGCCGTTTGCTTAGAAAAAGACCAGGCGCCAACTTCGACCTGGAACTTGTTCAAACTCTGGCGTTTTGCTCGGCCCTATCGGGGGCAGCTCCTGCTGGGTTTTGTTTTGACACTGGCGTCAACAGCTGCCACCTTGGTGCCACCCTACCTAACCATGCCACTCATGGACGATGTGCTCATACCCTACCAAAATGGCAAGAACATCGAGCCGGAAACGGTCTCTTGGTACCTCTTGGCTTTGCTGGCGTCTGCCATCGTGGCATGGGGTTTGGGATGGGTCAAAACTTACATCTTGGCGCTCGTTTCGGAGCGCATCGGCGCAGATTTAAGAACCAGCACGTATCAACATTTACTGAAGTTATCGTTAGAGTACTTTGGGGGTCGCCGAACCGGTGATTTGATTGCCCGCATCGGCAGCGAAACTGACCGCATCAACGTCTTTCTCTCACTTCACTTGTTGGACTTTGCCACCGATGTTTTGATGATCATGATGACGGCGGTCATTTTGTTCTCCATCAATCCCACCTTGGCCTTGGTCACACTTTTGCCCTTGCCCTTCATTGGCTGGTTGATTCATGTGGTCCGTGAAANATTGCGCACAGGTTTCGANAAAATTGACCGTGTTTGGTCTGAGGTCACCAACGTCTTGACTGACACCATTCCAGGCATTCGGGTGGTCAAGGCTTTTGCGCAAGAAGACCGTGAGGCGCAGCGTTTCTTGGATGCCAACAAACACAATTTGGCGGTCAATGATCGACTCAATCGCGTTTGGTCACTGTTTTCTCCCACGGTGACACTAATGACTGAGGTGGGTTTGTTGGTGGTGTGGGGTTTTGGAATTTGGCTTGTTTCGAAAGACGAAATTACGGTGGGCGTACTAACAGCATTTTTGGCTTACATCGGCCGCTTTTACACGCGCCTCGACGGCATGAGCCGCATTGTGTCTAGCACGCAAAAAGCAGCTTCCGGTGCCAAGCGAATTTTCGAAATCCTGGACCATGTTTCGAGTGTGCCTGAACCTGTCAACCCTGTTGCCTTGTCCAAAGTAGAAGGGCGTATCACTTTGACAGATGCCAGTTTTCGCTATGGCAATCGTACAGTCATCAAACATTTGAATTTGGACATTAAGCCAGGCGAGATGATTGGTTTGGTCGGGCACAGCGGCTCGGGTAAAAGCACCTTGGTCAACTTAATGTGCCGTTTTTATGATTTGTCTGAAGGCCGTATTGCGTTGGATGGCGTCGACATCAAGCAACTCAAGGTGGCCAATTACCGCAGCCACATTGGTCTGGTTCTGCAAGAGCCATTCTTGTTCTTTGGCACCATCGCTGACAACATTGCTTACGGCATGCCAGATGCCACGCGTGAACAAGTTGTAGCGGCGGCCAGAGCTGCGCATGCGCATGAATTTATTTTACGGATGCCTCAGGGCTATGACTCTCTGGTCGGAGAGCGTGGACAAGGACTGTCAGGCGGCGAGCGCCAGCGAATTTCCATTGCACGCGCCTTGCTCATCAATCCGCGAATTTTAATTTTGGACGAAGCGACGTCGGCCGTGGACACTGAAACAGAAAAAGAAATTCAAAATGCGTTGGATAATTTGGTTCGTGGCCGAACCACCATTGCGATTGCCCACCGCTTGTCCACCTTGCGAAAAGCAGATCGCTTGGTGGTCATGGACAAAGGATTGATTGTGGAAGAAGGTACGCACGATGTGCTGATTGAAAGCCAAGGGGCCTATTGGCGCTTGTACGAAGCGCAGCAAAGACAAGCTGAATCCGAAGGCGCTGTTTTGAGAGAGTCGACTGCTTCATGAGTACACAGTTGATGAATATCCAATTCGATCAAGGCCCCTCTGGCAGGTGGTATTTCGTGAGCGAACAAGGGCAGCAGCATGATCACGTCTTGGCTGTTAGATCATTTCCAGTTGCGGCACCTGACGAGGGTATTGCCTTGGTTGATGGGGATGGCAAAGAGTTGCTCTGGATTCCGCATTTGAACATGCTGCCCGACGCCGTGCGCGCCAGAGTTTTGAAGGCCATCAACCAACGTGAGTTCATGCCCCAAATATTGAAGTTGTATGGTGTCAGTGGCTTTTTAACCCCCAGCACTTGGGACATCGAGACCGATCGAGGTCGCACCCAGTTATTGCTGAAAGGCGAAGAAGACATTCGCCGTTTGTCTGCTTCGGTGTTGCTGGTCACGGATGGTCATGGCGTGCAATTCTTGATTCGAAATTTAGCGCAGATGGATCGCTTTTCGAGAAGGCTGCTTGACCGCTTTTTATAACTTGCTGCGGCAGTTGGCGTGCACATCTAACTTTTCTTGGTAAACCTCACTGCTGACGTTCATCAGTCCTAAGACCGAATGAAAGTAGTGATCGTGAGTCAGGGCGGTATCTGTTTTGTTTTTCAAACAAGTGTTGATCAAACCCGATTGCTTTTCAAAACGCGGTGACAACCATGTGATCCAAGGGACACGCTTTTGGACATCGGGTGCCACACGATAAGGCAGTCCGTGCAAGTACACATTGTTTTCACCCAATGATTCGCCGTGGTCGGAAACATAGAGCAAAGCGGGCGCCGATGTGGTCTCTGACTTCTTGAGCCATTGAATGGCCTGAGCTAAAAAATAGTCGGTGTACAAAATGGTATTGTCAAAAGAATTGACCACTTGCTCGCGCGAACATTCTTGCAGTGCATTGCTCTTGCACTCGGGTTGAAATTTCCTGAAATTGTCAGGCACCCGTTTGTAGTAGGCGGGCCCGTGGCTGCCCATTTGGTGCATCACGACCACCACGCCTTTGGCGCGGCGTTCTGCAGGAAGCGCTTGAATGCGTTGATCAANTTCATGCAACATGATTTCATCAAAACACTCNCCGTTTTTGCACAANGTGGGGTGTTTCAATTCTTTGGTGAGGGCTTGCGGTACGCGTTCACAGACGCCTTTGCAACCAGATTGATTGTCAATCCAAAGGACTGCNAAGCCAGCATGATTCAAAANATCNATCAAGCTTTCGTAATTGTTTTTTCGCCCCTCAAATGCCTCTTTGCCTAAATGAGAAAACATACAAGGTACGGAAGTGGCAGTGCTNGTGCCACAGGACATCACACCTTTTAAGCTGANGATGTTTTCTTTGGCCAACTCTGGCGTGGTGGGGCGCTCGTAGCCATTGACGCCAAAGTTGCCCATGCGCGCAGTTTCCCCTAAGACCAATAACAAAAGAGGTGGTTTATCGGTTGGCCTTAGCGTTGCTACTTTGGCGTCACGACCCATGGGTAGCAAAATTCGATTGTTTTGCTGAAAGGGCTTGGCGGCCACCATGCCAATGGCATAGAAGCTGTTCAAAGGATTGACCAAATAACGCAACTGAGTGTGATTGCGCATGATGGATGCGTAATCTTGGAAAATGGCGAGCAGAACTGCCACGATGACAATGATCGATGCGGCGCCAGTAAGGATGTTGATGAAAACCTGTTGGGTCCAACGCAAAGATTTGACAGGTGTTTTCCAAAGCACCCAACTGGGCAGTAATCCAAGCAGAAAGAAACTGATGAGCATGCGCCAATTCAACAAGTCCATGGCTTCTTTGGTGTCGGTTTGGATCACGTTGGTGATCATGCTGCTGTCTATCACGATGCCGTAGCTCAACATAAAGTAAGCACCGCTTGCAGCACTGAAGAAGAACACCGTCAGCACCGGTTTAAGGAGCCACCGCCAGTTGAACAAGCTCAAGACAAGTGTCAGGGCCGCTGTGATGATGGCGCCAAAACCCATGGCAAAAGCAAAGCCTCTGAGGCCAGACACCTCGGGCAATTGATGGACTTGCATCCACAGAGCAATGTTGCCTACGCTGGCTAGCCAAAGACTGCCCACCACCGCAAGCCACGCAGGGTGCCATGCGCTGCGTTGAGAGCCCGAAGTGCGGTGGCTTTTGGATGTCATAGGGCCTAGTTTAAGGCCTGCATTAAGCTCAAGCTCCGAACAAACCTTTGAGTTTGTCGGTCCAGCTGTTGCCCGTAGGCATGTGCTTGGCGCCGCCTTTTTGCAAAGACTCGTCAAACTCTTTGAGCAACTTGCGCTGATGCTCCGTCAGTTTGACAGGCGTCTCAACTGTGATGTGGCAATACAAGTCGCCAGGGTAGCTGGCGCGAACCCCTTTGATGCCTTTGCCGCGCAAACGAAATTGTTTGCCAGTTTGCGTGCCTTCAGGGATGTCAATGGCCGCTTTGCCACTGAGCGTGGGCACATCGATTTCGCCGCCCAAGGCCGCTTTGCTAAAGCCGATGGGGACCGAGCAATGCAAGTCATCGCCATCGCGCTCAAAGATTTCGTGTTTCTTGAGGCGAATTTCAATGTACAAGTCACCGGGCGGGCCACCATTGGTGCCAGGCTCGCCATTGCCCGTGCTGCGAATGCGCATGCCGTCGTCGATGCCCGAAGGAATTTTGACTTCTAGCGTTTTTTGTTTTTTGAGCTTGCCTTGGCCGCTGCAAGATGGGCAGGGGTCGGCGATGATTTTGCCGGAACCACGGCAATGCGGACAGGTTTGCTGCACACTGAAAAAGCCTTGACGCATTTGCACAGTGCCAGAACCTTGACAAGTGCCGCAGGTTTTAGCGCTGGTGCCTTTCTTGGCGCCCGAGCCACCGCAGGGGTCGCACTCATCCCAGCTAGGAATTCGAATTTGGGCATCCTTGCCAGTCGCTGCTTCTTCCAAAGTGACTTCCATGGCATAGCTTAAATCGCCACCGCGAAACACTTGTCGACCGCCGCGGCCACCACCACCCCGTTGCTGACCAAAGATGTCGCCAAAGATGTCGCCGAAAGCTTCACCAAAACCACCGAAGCCTTCAGCGCCACCGCCAGGGCCGCGCATGCTGGGGTCGACGCCAGCGTGCCCGTATTGGTCATAGGCGGCGCGCTTCTGTGCGTCCGACAACATCTCGTAGGCCTCTTTGACCTCCTTGAATTTGCCTTCCGCTTCTTTGGCTTCGTCGCCCTGATGACGGTCAGGGTGGAACTTCATGGCCAATTTGCGATACGCTTTTTTAATCTCTTCTTCAGAGGCGTTCTTGGCTACACCCAATACTTCGTAAAAGTCTCTTTTGGCCATCGTGTTTTGCTACTGTTTGAACAAGAACGCCGCGCAAGCGATTTCCTAGTGGAATACGCTAACGCGGCGGCTTGGGCTATTGCCCATGAGAAGAAGGTTTAACCCTTTTTAACTTCTTTCACTTCTGCATCGACCACATTGTCGTCGACAGGTTTGGCTTCTGCGCTGGAGCCACCAGGGCCACCCGCTCCGCCACCGGCAGCTGCTTCTTTGGCTTGCATGTCGGCGTACATTTTTTCGCCCAATTTCTGGCTGACGGTCATGAGAGTTTCGTTTTTAGCAGAGATGGCATCTTTGTCTTCGCCTTTCAATGCTTCTTCCAATTCTTTCACGGCGGCTTCAATTTTGGTTTTCTCATCAGCTTCAATTTTGTCGCCGTATTCAGTCAGGCTTTTCTTCACGCTGTGAACTGTGGCTTCGCCTGAGTTTTTGGCTTGAACGATTTCGAGTTTCTTCTTGTCGTCTTCGGCGTTCAACTCGGCGTCTTTCACCATCTGTTGAATTTCAGCTTCAGACAAACCAGAGTTTGCCTTGATGGTGATCTTGTTTTCTTTGCCGGTGCCTTTGTCTTTGGCGCCCACATGCAAGATGCCGTTGGCGTCAATGTCAAAGGACACTTCAATTTGGGGTGTGCCACGTGCTGCAGGTGGAATGCCTTCTAAGTTGAATTCACCCAGCAACTTGTTGCCACTGGCCATCTCGCGCTCGCCTTGGTAAACCTTGATGGTGACAGCGGGCTGATTGTCGTCGGCTGTAGAGTAGGTCTGTGCAAACTTGGTGGGAATGGTGGTGTTCTTGGTGATCATTTTGGTCATCACGCCACCCAGGGTTTCAATGCCCAAAGACAAAGGTGTGACGTCTAGCAACAAAACGTCTTTGCGATCACCCGACAAAACCTGGCCTTGAATGGCGGCGCCAACGGCTACGGCCTCGTCTGGGTTCACGTCTTTGCGGGGCTCTTTGCCGAAGAACTCTTTGACCTTCTCTTGCACTTTGGGCATGCGAGACATACCGCCTACCAAAATGATGTCGTCAATGTCGGCCACGTTCACGCCAGCGTCTTTGATGGCCATACGGCAAGGGGCCATGGTGCGCTCGATCAACTCGTCGACCAAGCTTTCTAACTTGGCACGGCTAAGTTTGATGCTCAGGTGTTTAGGGCCTGTGGCATCGGCAGTGATGTAGGGCAAGTTGATGTCAGTGCCAGCAGAGCTTGACAATTCGATCTTGGCTTTTTCAGCGGCTTCTTTCAAGCGCTGCAAGGCCAACACATCTTTGGACAAATCAACGCCGCTTTCTTTCTTGAACTCAGTGATGATGAAGTCGATGATGCGTTGGTCAAAGTCTTCGCCGCCCAAGAAGGTGTCGCCATTGGTGGACAAGACTTCAAATTGCTTCTCGCCATCGACGTCTGCAATTTCAATGATGGACACGTCAAACGTACCGCCACCCAAGTCATACACCGCAATCTTGCGATCGCCTTTGTCTGTTTTGTCCAAGCCGAAAGCCAAGGCAGCAGCTGTCGGTTCGTTGATGATGCGCTTGACATCCAAACCAGCAATGCGGCCGGCATCTTTGGTGGCTTGACGTTGAGCGTCGTTGAAATAAGCAGGCACCGTGATGACGGCTTCTGTCACTTCTTCGCCGAGGTAGTCTTCGGCGGTTTTCTTCATCTTGCGCAACACTTCGGCGCTAATTTGTGGGGGCGCCAATTTGTTGCCGCGAACTTCCACCCATGCATCGCCGTTGTCGGCTTTGGCAATGGTGTAAGGCATCAGGTCGATGTCTTTTTGAACTTCTTTTTCTGCAAACTTGCGGCCAATCAGGCGCTTCACGGCATACAGCGTGTTGCGGGGGTTGGTAACAGCCTGACGCTTGGCGGACGCGCCAACCAAAATTTCGCCATCTTCTTGGTAAGCAATGATGGAAGGTGTGGTGCGAGCGCCTTCGGCGTTTTCAATCACCTTGGTGGTGTTGCCTTCCATGATGGCCACACACGAGTTGGTGGTGCCCAAGTCAATGCCAATGATTCTTCCCATGTTCTTCTCCGGTAATCTAAAAAATGCTTGAATGAAACAGAAGTAGGGGCAGTTGGGGCAATTTCAAGTCCGAAATGGCTGAATTTGCATCTTTTTGCCCTGTTTTGGGCTGAAAGAGGCTGTTTTCTACTTCTAAAGGTTTTTATTTAGGGGCTGTGACCGTGACCAAAGCCGGGCGCAATACGCGATCTGCAATGAGGTAGCCTTTTTGCAAAACGGTGACGACCGTATTGGCTTCCTGCTCGGCAGGGACCACACTGATGGCCTGGTGATGGTGGGGGTCAAACTTGGTGCCAGCGGCAGGGTTGATTTCAATCACCTTGTTGCGCTCGAGGGCGCTTTTCAATTGGCGAAGCGTGGCTTCTGCGCCTTCGCGAAGTTGCTCGGGCGTGACGTTTTGGATGGCCAAACCGGCTTCCAAACTGTCCAACACGGGCAGCAGGCTGTCGGCAAAACCTTCTACCGCAAACTTGCGAGCTTTGGAAATTTCTTCATCGGCGCGGCGACGGGCGTTTTGCACATCTGCTTGAGCGCGAAGGTACTGGTCTGCCAATGTGGCGTTTTGGGCCTTCACATTGGCCAGTTCAGCTTGTGCATCCGTCAATGGGTCTTGAGGGGCAGAAGCCTGCTGAGCCTGGGTGTCTGTGCCCATGGCAGCCGCCGCAGCAGCCAAGGCCTCGGCCGTAGGCATGACGCTCGCTGCACCTGTGTTCGGTGTTTGATTGGGGGTGTTTTGTGAGTTGGAATCAGACATGAAATGCATCCGCAATAAATGACAACGCCCCAAACTTGGGGGCGCTTTGAGAGATTTCAAGACCCTGAAGGCGATCCTTCAGAGACTTGGAGCAGATCAAGACAGCTCGAGCAATTCGACGTCAAATTTCAAAGTCGCGTTAGGGGGAATCACGCCGCCTGCGCCGCGTGAGCCGTAGCCTAAATCAGCCGGGATGATCAGGGTGCGTGCGCCACCGATTTTCATGCCTGCCACGCCTTCGTCCCAGCCGCGAATGACCATGCCTGCGCCCAAAACGAATTGGAAGGGGTCGCGGCGGTCTTTGCTGGAATCAAATTTAGCGCCTTGCTCGCCGTCTTCGTACAGCCAACCGGTGTAATGCACAGTGACTGTTTGGCCTTTGGTGGCTTCGGCGCCGTCGCCGACCACGGTGTCTTCGTACTGCAGGCCTGTGGCTGTGGTGTTCATGGGTGCGTCCTAAAAAGGGGTCATAGAAAAGCCAGTTCGAGACTGGCCTAAGGGCTGAATTATGCCAGTGGAAAGACGCCCATTGGCAAGGCGTGTGCTCAGGGTTTCGGGCTGGGCTGGCGTTTGGCCAAATCTTGGATTAAGGCTCGAATGCCGTAAGTCCAAGGTGGCGCCAGATCTGACGTGGTGACACGGTTAAAAAGTGTGCCCAGCTGCGGGGTCGAAATAGCCACGGTATCGCCCACGACATGGGTGAAGCCTTGACCGGGTCCATGGCGGTCTTGGGTGGGCGCAAACATGGTGCCTAAAAATAAAACCAAGCCGTCGGGGTATTGGTGGTACTGGCCAATGGCTTGCGCTGCAAGGTCCAAGGGGTCGCGGCTAATTTGACTCAGCGAACTGCTGCCTTGCATGACAAAACCTTCAGGGCCTTGAACGGTCATGCTGAGGTCGGTGGTGCGCACGCTGTCGATGGTGTAATGCTCGTCAAACAAACGGATGAAGGGGCCAATGGCACAACTGGCATTGTTGTCTTTGGCTTTTCCGAGCAGCAAAGCACTCCTGCCTTCAAAGTCGCGCAGGTTGACATCGTTGCCCATGGCAGCGCCGACCACTTGCCCCTTTGAATTGATGACCAACACAATTTCGGGTTCTGGGTTGTTCCAAGAACTGCCTGGGTGCAAGCCCACATCAAAGCCAGAGCCGACCGCGCTCATGGCTTGTGACTTGGTGAAAATTTCGGCGTCTGGGCCAATGCCTACCTCCAAATACTGCGACCACACACCTTGCGCCACCAAAACTTCTTTCAACTTCATGGCTTGATCAGAGCCAGGTTTGACGTTTCGCAAGTTGTCGCCCATCACGCTGATAACCGCTGCTCGAACACTATCAGCTTTGGCGGCATCGCCACGCGCTTGCTCTTCAATGACGCGCTCTAGCATGCTGGCGACAAAGGTCACACCAGCGGCTTTAATGGCTTGCAGGTCAGTGGGCGCTAAGAACCACGCCTCTTCTGGGTTTTGATTCAAAGGATCCGTATTGGCCCATACGCTTGGCGTGGACCANGTTCGACCTGAGTGTTTCGCGACCTTGGCAGCAGCGTGATCCAGTTCCATCAGGTCACTGCTGGTCAGCGCCAGTTCTGATAAATCAGTGATCTCATGCTGACCCACTTTGACCAAGTAGGGACCTTCACCAGGTACCCAAATACGGCCAATCAAAAGGGCGTTGGCTGCATCATGGGGCAATGTTTCATTCAATGAGGGAAAGCTTGAATTCACCACGAGATGTTCTCCAAATGAGTATGCCTAAGTTACTGAGGGTGCAGCCGACTTAGAGATAGATTTTTTGCAAAAGAGTGACCAATGTTTGCGCTTGGTTGGGGGTGAGTTTACCGCCTACATTTCTTTCGAGTTCTGATGCCGTAGCTTCAGCTTGCAACATGAGTGCTTTGCCCTTTTTAGTCGGATGTAGACCGACGGCGCGACCATCATGGGGGTGGGGCAGACGTTCAACCAAACCCCGCGAATCTAAAGATTGAATGAGGCTGACCAAATTGGGCGGCAAGATGTTCAAAGACGCGCACAGTTGACGCGATGTCACACCAGGGTTGTGAACGATGACGGACATGACAGAAAAGTCGACAGGCTTGAGTCCGTAGACCGCCATTCTTTCTAAAAATTCTTCAATGATGGCCAATGCAGCGCGACGTGCGTTGTAGCCAATCAAGCTTTCTAAAAATCGGGTGTCAACCTTCTCAATGGCCGTTGAGGTTTGTTTTACGCTGCTTCGCATTGTGTTTCGATCATGTATTTCGATGAGGCGAGATGGGAAGAAAGTCCAACTAGGTTTTCAGATTAACTGCACAAAGCTTTAATGTCGTGGGGGACTGCAATGGCTTTAATGCGATCTGGATCTTCTGGGTGCTTAATGCAAAACGCTCGAACCTCAGTGCCTTCGCACAATACGGTCTCGCCGCGCATGACCACATGTTTGTGGACAAAGGTTTTATCACGCCACTCTTGCACACTGGTGTGAATTTGAATGGTTTCGCCATAAGTGGCAGTGCGAACAAACTTGGTGTTGATTTCTAGCAAAGGCGTACCAATGATGCCGGTGGTTTTCACCAATTCTCGCCAAGGTTGAACGCCGCACTTCACAAAGAAGTTGAGGGACGAGGCATCCATCCATTTGGAAAAATTGGGAAAGAACACGATGCCTGCGGGATCGCAATCACCGAACATCACCTGAACTTCGTAAACAACTGTTTTGCTCATGTGGGTCTTTCTTGCAATGGCTTAACGAGGTGCCATGCGCAATGCGCCATCTAAGCGAATCACTTCGCCGTTCAAGTGGCCATTGCTCACAATGTGCGCGGCCAACTTGGCAAACTCTTCGGGTTTGCCAAGGCGTGAAGGGAAGGGGATGCTGGCGGCCAATGAAGCTTGCACAGGTTCGGGCAATGTTTTCAGCAAAGGCGTTGCAAAGATGCCGGGGGCGATGGTGCAAACACGAATACCATGCTGCGCCAAATCGCGCGCCATGGGCAGTGTCATGCCGGCTACACCTGCTTTGGAAGCGCTGTAGGCTTGCTGGCCAACTTGACCATCAAAGGCCGCAACGGAAGCCGTAAAAACCATGGCACCACGTTCGCCGTCTTCCATGGGGTCAAGCTTGGCACAAGCTGCAGCAAAAACGCGTGCTGCGTTGTAGGTGCCAATTAAATTGACATTGACCACTTTGGCAAAGTCTTCCAAAGGTGCAGGGTTGCCATCTTTACCCACAATGCGTTTGGCGGTGCCAATGCCCAGCAATTTGCATCAAGATGCGCGCACCCCCTTGGGCTTTCGCGGCTTCGGCGACAGCATTTTCCATGCTTGCGGCGTTGGTCACATCGCAGTGAATGGCAATGCCACCAATGGCAGATGCCACCTTTTGCGCATTTTCAAGATTCAGGTCGAGCACCGCTACTTTGGCACCCAACCTAGCCAATTCACGGGCGGTCGCTTCACCCAGTCCAGAGCCACCACCGGTGACCAATGCGCTCATGCCTTGAATGTTCATGTTTGACTTTCAAAAATAAATTAAAGGGTGGGCTTCAAAATGAAGTGCAATCGATCTTCATGCAATGCCGCTACGGTGTCTGCGCGATGAGTCAAAACTGAGCGCTGATTGATGGAGCCCTTGTCTGTAATCTCACCCTTGTCAATGGTGGGCGGTTCAGACAACAAGCACATGCGAGCAATGCGGTTGGCGCTGCCAGTTGCCGTCTTGGACAGTTCGTTGATGAGATTCTGAAAATGAGCCAAGACGGGTGCGCTGCCCAGGACATCTGCCAAAGGTGCGTCGGCGGCGAGGCCACTTAAGGCTCGCACAGCAGGCGTTGGAAACACCATGGCACCGACTTCTTTCAGATTGATGCCAGTCAGTACCACGTCTTGAACGTAAGGTGCACCTGCTGCAATGATCTTGCCTCGCAATGGGCCTACGCTGACAAAAGTGCCTGTGGCCAATTTGAAATCTTCTGCAATGCGGCCGTCAAATTTGAGGCCTAAATGCACATCGGTTTCGTCAATCCATTTGACGGCGTCGCCTGTGCAGAAGAAGCCTTCGTCGTCAAAGGCGCCTTTGGTTTCTTCTTCGTTGCGCCAGTAACCTGGCGTGATGTTGGGGCCGCGATATCGCACTTCGGTTTTGCCACCCATGTCGACCAGTTTGAGCTCCAAACCAGGTGTGGGGACGCCCAAGTCGCCGGCAGACACATTGGGGTTCGTTACGAAAATACCAAAAGGGCCAGACTCAGTCATGCCAAGGCCTGTGCCCATCACAATGCGCTCGCCAATTTCACGCTCTTGCGATTCATACAAGCTGTCCCAAATGGGTTGCGCCAAGGCGGCGCCTGCGTAGAAAAACATTTGTACACGTGAGAGCAAAGTTTTGCGCAGAAGGTCGTCTGTTTTCATGGCCAAAGCAATGGCTTCAAAGCCAGTGGGCACGTTAAAGTAAACCGTGGGGGCGATTTCGCGCAAATTTCGCAATGTCTCGTGCATGAGGGTGGGCGTGGGCTTGCCGTCATCGATGTACATGGTGCCGCCATGAAACACCACCATGCCAAAGTTGTGGTTGCCGCCAAAGGTGTGATTCCAAGGCAACCAATCGACCAAGACCAAGGGCGCTTCAGCCAACACGGGCATGGACTGCATCATTTGTTGTTGGTTGGCGCACCACAAACGCTGAGTGTTGATCACGGCTTTGGGCATTTTGGTAGAGCCACTGGTGAATAAGAATTTCACAATGGTGTCGGGGCCTGTTGCGGCAATGGCGGCGTCCACTTGAGATGTGGCGGGAGTTTGGCACAAGGCTTCGAATGAAGTGACTTGTTGGCCTTCGATGCCGCCCTCGTTCATGACAATTTCCATGTCGCTGGAAACAGTGGCAGCAATGGCTTTGGCATAACGTGTATCGCTGGCAAACACCATGCCTGGCGTGACCGTTCGCAACACATGTTTCAGTTTGTCGTAGTCTTGACTAATCAGCGAGTAAGGAGGTGATGTAGGGACGAAAGGGACGCCTGCCACCATGCAGCCCAAAGCCAGCAAGGCATGCTCCAAACTGTTCTCGCTCAATATGACCACGGGCCGTTCTGCATTCAGACCGCGGTTGATCAAGGCCTGAGCAATGTTGCGCGCTGTGGCCCAGGCTTGCGCATAAGTGACGTGGCGCCAGTCGCCTAATGTGCCATCGGCCAATTTAACGCGGCGCGCAAACAAGGTTTGATTGGGTTTGTTTGTAGCCCAGTGTTGAAAGCGATCTGTGAGCCGATCAGGATAGGCTTGCAGTTCTTGATCGGCCTTTAAATAATGCGTGCCAGGTACGCCGTCCTTGAGCGTCACGCGAGTGACGCCGAAACGCAGAGGTCTAAATTTGGGTGTGCTCATGTTTGATTCCGAGATTCTGTCTTTGTGAATTTCAAACGTGGGCTTTTAGCTCTTTTGAACTTTGGCAGCTTTGCCTTCTAAGAATGCCTTGACACGCGCTTTGGCTTCGGGAGCTGCTTGAGCGATAGAAGAGATAAGTGCTTCAGTGAGATAGCCATGATCAGCTGGCTGCTCGGCAATGCGGGGAAGTGCGTGCATCAAGGCGTAGTTGGTCAGAGGGGCATTGGTGGCAATGCGTTGCGCCAAATCCAATGCTTTTTCCAAAGCTGTGCCTGTGGGTACATGGTATTGGGCCAAACCAATTCGCTCGCCGTCTAGTGCGTTGTAGACGCGACCCGTGAGCATCATGTCGGTCATGCGTGCCACACCAATCAATTTGGGAATGCGAACAGAGCCGCCACCACCCACAAAAATACCGCGTGTGCCTTCAGGCAGGGCATAGAAGGCGCTGTCATCTGCGACCCGAATGTGGCATGCGCTGGCCAGTTCTAAACCGCCGCCCACCACCGCACCGTGAAGCGCTGCCACAACTGGAACGCTTCCCAGTTGAATGGCATCCAAAGCCAAGTGCCAACTTCGCGAATGGAATACACCTTGTCCCGCATCGCGTTCTTTCAATTCAGACAAATCAAGTCCGGCGCAAAAGTGATCGCCTTCGCCATGAACCACCGCAGACTTGGCTGCTTCGGGCAAGTTTTGAAAGACATCTCGCAAGGCTTCTACCAAACCATCGTTCAGTGCATTGCGTTTGGCAGGACGGCTTAAACGCACCACAGCAACAGCGCCAATCATTTCAAAGTGAATGCCGTTGGTTTGGGCGCGTTGCAGCAAGGGATGGAGATTTTGAGTCATGATGGAGGGTCAATGCGACTTTACAAAAATGCAAAGTTTGATTAAAAAGGTTATTATTAATAACTATATTGTCTTTCTATGCTGCATTAAAAATCACAGGGTTTTCCCGAATTTCTGAAAGTATTTATGAACCACCAAGACCTGATTGCAATTGACATTCATACGCATGCCGAAGTGAGTTGCTGGAATCCTTTCGACAATTACGGCGAGGAATACGACCGCGCGGCCGACAAGTTTTTTGGCAGCAATCGGCGCCCTACCATTGACGAAACAGTGGCTTATTACCGCGAACGAAAAATCGGCTTGGTCATGTTCACTGTCGACAGCGAATCACAATTAGGCCGCCGTCGCATTCCCAACGAAGAAATTGCCAAAGCTGCGCGAGACAACAGCGACATGATGATTGCCTTTGGCAGCATCGATCCTCACAAAGGCAAGATGGGCGCGCGTGAGGCCGAGCGCTTGATCAAAGAAGAGGGCATCAAGGGTTTCAAATTTCACCCTACCGTTCAGGGCTACCACCCCTACGACAAAATGGCTTGGCCCATTTACGAGGTGATCAACGAACACAAGTTACCCGCTATTTTTCACACAGGCCACAGTGGCATTGGTTCTGGCATGCGATGCGGTGGCGGTTTGCGCTTGGCCTACAGCAACCCCATGCACTTGGACGATGTGGCCATTGATTTTCCCGACATGCAAATTGTGATGGCGCACCCTAGCTTCCCTTGGCAAGACGAGGCGCTGAGTGTGGCCACGCACAAGCCCAATGTTTGGATCGACTTGTCAGGTTGGAGCCCGAAGTACTTTCCAAAGCAGCTGATTCAGTATGCCAACACCTTGCTAAAAGACCGCATTTTGTTTGGCAGTGACTACCCCCTCATCACACCTGAGCGGTGGATGAAGGATTTTGAAGTAGCCGGTTTTAAACCCGAGGTGATGCCCGGGATTTTGAAAGACAACGCAGTGCGTTTGCTCGGTTTGAAATAATTTATTTCAAAGTCAGAGAAGTTCTGACAGCGCCCGCCCTTGCGGCATGTGCTGTCAGATTCAGCACAGTCCCTGCGGGTGCTTCCACAATCCATTCGTTCAAGGCCCGATCGCCCGTAATCGTTTTGCTGGGCAAGAAGGCTTGAAGGGAATGGGTGGCTGCATGACCATCCAATTGGGGACCTTCCATGCGGGGCTTGCCCATCCGAAGGTGTGCACCTGCAGGCAATTCAATTTCGAAAATGCAAGGACGTGCTGTCTTTCGTTCAAGGGCGCGTTTTGTGACATAGCTAGGCAGGTAGCCAGCATTGGCCACAGCCATTTGAACGCGCCATTGGCCATTGCCTAAATTTTCAGCTTTGGCATGAAGCAGTTCGAGCTTGGGCAGCGTCAATGCAATTTGGTCTAGCCAAGCAGGAAAACGTGCCGCTTCGCGTTCACGCAAATGGGCGGGTGGATTGCGCCAGAAATTCATACGATCCCAGCCGCCTAATTCAATCGCACCTAATTCCGGGTGTTGGTAAGGGTACCAATCTACGTGCGCTTGCCCACCACAGACCTCGTCACTCCACTTGAGCAGTTTGATATCGTCTTCGGGCGGATGGTCGCGGTACCAGTGGATCCAATCGTAATCGGTGATGCCGGCTTCTTTGTTGGGCGCCCAAATTTCAACGGTCCAGAACAACGCGCCCAAGTGTTCATACACCCAGTCTTGCGAACCCGTGATGACTTCTTTGGGGTGGTACTTAAAGTCGTGAAAAATACTGATGGCCGGATAACCCGTCAGCTTGCTACCAATATCCGACATACGCTTGATGATCCACAAATCTTCGGGCGTCATATCGGAGTCGCTTTGGGTGCCCATAGGACGCAAAATAACACCAGAATGTGTGTGAAAGCTGACGGCAGCGCCAATGTTGGGATGTTTGGCAATGAAGTCCACCATGGCGCGCACTTCGGGCTCGCTGGTGGGGTAAGGACCGGCGCCTACTTGCTCATGCTCTTGACGCCAGAAGGCAGGGAAGTTGCGGTTCAAATCCAGACCTTCAATATCGCGATTGGGTTTGATGTTGACGCCGTCATAGTGTTGCAAACTGCCTTCGGGCATAACACGGTAATACTTGCCGCCAAATTCGCCAGGTAAGCGAGGCGTTAGCAGCCTAGGCTCATCTGGGTTGGCTTTCCAGCCGCCATGGGGATCTGGAATTCGCATCATCAAAATGCGACCGTCGCCATCCATGTCTTCAATGGTCAGGCCTTCAACGTGGGGCTCGTCCCATGGGTAGGGCCGAGTAGAAGATCGAATGTGCCTAGGTTTGTCTGCCAAGGCCAGTTCTGCGCCATCTGGATTCAAACGAGGCACCAAGTAAATGACACGCGTGTTGAGCAATTCTGTGACGCCAGCGTCTTCACCGTCTTTGCTTAAAAGATGGTGCAACCAGTACAGGCAAGCCGTGCTGGCGGTGAGTTCGGCTGCGTGAATATTGCCATCCACCCAGAATGCGGGCTTGTCTGTGTCTGCACCGGTTGACTTGCGCGTGAGAACAAGCACCCAAATGGGGCGATTTTCATGGCTTGTGCCTAACTCCCTAAGCTCTACCAATTCAGGTCGTGCCGCGGCAAAGGCTTGCAGCAATTCTGTCAGTTCGTGATGTTTGTAGAAACGATCAAAAGCGGGCTGGGGGAGCGGCACCTGATTTTTCTTGATGTTAGAAGCTGTTGCCATGGTGAAGTGCGTGTGAATGCTTGAAGAGGCTCAGCATACCAAGGCTTTGCTTTAAATGGAAAGAGTTTGCGCTCTTTTTATCCATTGAACTTGGGAGGGCCTTATCAGGGAAATACCTAGGGAATGAGTCTCAAAGAGGACTAGGATTAGGTTCAATTCTCTTCACAATTCGTCATCCCTTTAATTCACCGCTTGATCCTTGAGATTTTTCTATTCAAGGCTCAATTTCAACCCACGAAAGTTTGGCATGTCAAAACCTGCATTAATTCTTGAAAATGTTCTGGCGCACGAGAAAAATCGCCCAGATTTTGTTTACATGACGCAGCCCATAGGCAATGGCCAGGTTGTAGATTACACATGGCGCGAAACCCTCAAACAAGCGCGATCCATGGCGGCTTACATCCAAGCTCAAAACCTAGGGCCTGGTGCCAAAGTGGCCATTCTTTCTAAAAATTGTGCTCACTTCATCATGGCTGA
>JGI12547J11936_1000044_pt1 | contig 24029 bp, 20 predicted proteins | sample LakEriepJuly2011_2_FD_11936 | JGI IMG/M metagenome (IMG submission 11936)
AGCAGTGTGCTGATATCTTTATTCTTACATACAGCAGAGATTAATGTTGCTTCTGTATTCACTCTTCGCCCTCCACCATCTTCTTAGTCTCATTCAAAAGAATGCTACGGTTAAACTTGTCCTTCTTGATTTCTTTATTTAATGCATCAATTCTATCAAAGTTGTTATAGAAGAAATTTAATGGGTGCCCAGTCTTGTTGGTAGAAAAATAGTATATCAAAAGTTCTTGAGCACGTTGGAATCCAACACTCTCTATGACATCGTTCATAGCCCACTTCTCTCTAAACTTGTTTACAGTAAGCGCCTTGTTATACTTCTCTTTGTATAGAGACAGGTAAAGTCCAATCAGTACGTATGGCTCTTTTTCATTTGCCACTCTTGAGCTCTTCTTCTACCTCACGAGTTTTTTGAATAAGCTTATCTTCGACAAACTTATAAACTCTTTCTGTTGCCGCATCAACACTTTCTCCAGAACGAAGATCGTCTTCAACGCCAACACCTATCTTAATGCTTTCATAGTTACCTAAATTACGTGTGAACGAGAGGTCCACCTTAACTCTAGTTGTCACTTGTGCTCCTTCATATGTCTAGATAAACTATCATGGGCGAATATGCCCCATCGCAATTCCCATTCTTTTCCACAAGTAGGGCAAGTAACGCTTCTATTCATTACTCCGCCTTCCATACTGGTACGAATCCCGAGTCAGTCTTAGTATACAATATAATGTTGTGTTTGAAAAGACCCAGCAGTTCTGCCTTTGATGGCAAGTTTTTAGAATGCCCTGAGTCTAATATAAACTCATGTAAGCCTAAGATATCTTTTTGGCTAAACATATACTTAGACCAATGTTTATTTTCTGGATCTCCGATAGGGTATATCTTTGAAGGAGCTTTAATCTTTCCTTCTAAAATATAATCGTGAATAGTTACTGTGTGCTTATTTAAAAGCCCAGAAACATCTTTCATTGTGTAGGCATTCTCCATATGTTTTTCAACCTGAGAATGCGAATACATGACTCTTTTGCGATCAGGGTAGCACCAAGCAACTAATTCATCTTTAGACCTTGATGATCTCAAAACCTTATGTACTTTATCGTTTAAGAAGAAATACCGTAGTTTTTTGCGTTTAACGTCTCTCTTTTTTCTAGCCATTTCCCGAAAGCACTCGTCTCTTTATTAATCATATTTCTTTTCCCGCATAGAATGCAGAACAGCTCTACGTGTAGCTTTTGTGAGAATACTCTATCTACAAAAACTCTACCACCACATTTTCCGCACCACATTATAGTGTAATCAACTTCCCGTCAACAACACATGAATAGTCTGGAGCAACATGTATCATGTTGATATGTGGATAATCATTAACTATATGTGCCACGGCAAAACCTTTTTGCCAGTCGTGGTGTTGCATGTACTTCATTCCTGGGCCCTTTTCATCACACATATGTCCTAGTTCGTAGCCTCGAAGTGTTTCACCTTCTCCGCCGTTTCTTAACTCATAAGTAACTAGGTGTGATGCAATTCTGTGTGAGTGACCTCTAATTAAAGATACCTGTAGGTCTTCCATGTCCTTGCGAACGGAACCAGTTGCTGCAATTGATAGTCCGTGGTGTACATGGATATCTCCGAATCGGCGCTTAGGTAGTTCGTTATAGTGAATATATTCATAGCCTAAAGAATCTAATCCCCAAAGGGCTTCTGGAGTGACCTCATTAATATAATCAGGAAGCTTTGCATCTACATAGTTAAAAATTCTAACATCGTGGTTTCCTAGTGCTGAAAATAGTTGCGCTTCTGGCAACATCTCTCTTGTCTTAGTATAAAAATCTCTTGCACCTTTTGCTTCATGGCGCATCATTGGAACAATAAGATCTCGACTGTCAGTCTTATGAAGGTTCAAGAACTCTGCTGAGCGTCCTTCTGTGTATTTGCTATAGCATGCTTGATCATCTGTATCACCAAGGTAGTCAACAACGTCAGGCTTAAACCACTTCATTACCTTAAACCAAAGGGCAATCATCTTGTCATCTTGATACGGGAATTGCTGGTCGGATGAAATCATCCATTTTAAATCGTTACTCATTGTCTACCTTAATATGTAAAAAAGTCACGGGTACGTGACTTTGTTGTTACAGTAATTGTAACATATTGGTTTATCTTGTCAATAGGTTATGCTTCGACTGCGAAGCAATCAAACTCAATATCTGCATCAGTTTGTGCTGTACCGCCTGGGCCTCTTACTTTGAAGGTCATGCTTGTAGTACTAACATTTGTAATGATGGTTGTAAAATTAAGTTGAGAAGCTTTTAATGAGGCAGAGCTTCTGGCCTGAACCCAGCATCTGGGCGGGTTAGTAAATCCTGCTTTTGAAAAATCCCAGGTTGCTCCTGATCCTCCAGCAGTTTTTGCTTTTATTTTAACTAATTTTGTTGTGCTATAAATAGTTTGAGATACTGCATCTTTACCATCCTTACCGCCTGTTTGAGTTAAGTTTAAATTAAACTTAGCTGCAGTTGCTTTGTTTAATTCATTTAGATCTAATATAATATTATTGATAATATCATAAGTTACTGGATCTCCAGAATTAACATTAGTTGATTTTAAAATTGCCATATCTTACCCCTTTGGTTGTTCCGATGGAACTTCCTGTGATTTATTTTTATCAGTCAGCTCTGTAATTTCAGCACGAAGAATTGCTATATGCGTCTCATATTGTGAGACTATCTCACCGATACGCTGTTGCAATGCTTGAACTACTAGTTCTACTTTTTCCATTATATACCCTTCAGTATGTTTATTTCTTGTTGTAATGATTCTACCATATCCGATAGTTCTTGTACAGCCTTTGTTAATGGAGATATAAACTCAGAATATCTTAAATTCTGTCCAGATTCTGGATCATTTTTGTCATTTAATACCCAGCCCGCAAAGTCATCCCCTATGCCTTCGGCATCTAGTGCTTCTTTTACTTCTTGAGCTATAAAGCCATAGTGCGTTCTTACTCCTCCTGAAGATACAGTTTCAATAATCTCTTCGCCTTGTGAATCATACCCCGAAATTTTAGGAAGCATTACCGCTACATCTTCTTTTACTCCTGGAGTGTTTTCTCTTTGCTCTGTTTTTTCTTCAAGAACAGCTTCGGCTTTTCCATTTATCCACTTATAAGAAACTGGTCTTAGTTTTTTTATAAAGTCTAGCCCGAGCACGGATGATGCAACTTCTTTTTTAAGTCTTATATCAGAGCTGTTAATTGATGTATCTACTGACCAAACATCTGCCCACCTTCTAGTTGATTGTCCTAGCGAGTGTGTGTTATCTGGTCCTGGAGACCAGTCGCTATATACACCGTATCCGCCTGTTAGAGTAATTCTATTTAATGTTGCATATCCATTTGCATCAATTTTAATTGTTGTTCCACCTGCAAAATATGCAGCTCCACCAAGATACAAAAGATTCCAGCTGAAGGATGATGATCCAAGGCTGTAAGAATTATCTAGCCACGGGTATATTGTGGAAACCCATCCAGAGTTTGATGTAGACTGGAGGCCAATAGCTTTAACTTGAAGATACTTTACGTCGCCGTAACCTGACACAGCTTTGGTTGCTGCCGTATTAATATATCCTGAAGCAGTGCTGTCGGTTCCTGCAACTAAAGTTCCAGTAAATGTCCCCGTAGATCCCGAAATATTTCCCTTAAATGCAGCGTTTCCTCCCGCAGAGTTAATTGAAAAAGTGTTTTCTGTACCATCGTAAGCAGTAATTCCCGCAGAATTAATAAGCATGTACCCGCCGCTAGATGGTGCAGTTTCATTTGTATTTGATATTTTAAAATTGCCTGAAGTTATAAAAATTCCGTTAGATGTAATATTTGTAATTTGGCCATCTGTTGCTGCAATTGCATATCCACCTGCACTTAATTTTGTACCAAGCTGTGTTGTAGTTGCGTATTTACCGTTAGATTTTTCTGTCCAGTTATAGCCCACTCCATTTGCTGTCCATATAGAATTATTATCTCCGCCGTTTACCCATAGATCGCCTGCCTTGTTTGCGTAAGGCTGAGTGCTATCTGCGGTAACAAAAGTTGTGTTCTTTGTTGCTACGCTAGAACTCAATGTGCTTATTGTTCCAGCCTGACCAGATATAGTTCCTTCTGCACTAGTCAATCTATTATTTATTCCAGAAGTGACAGTTGTCAAGGTATAGCTATCAAGAGCATTTGTAGTAGCATATCCTGGAATTGTTGAGCCCGCACCTAGTCCTAAGACTGCTCCTTCAGCATACAGAATACCTTCTTTTGAAACTCTAAACTTAGCGGTTGAAGCACTATTACTTCCTACCCACAATCTATAGTCTGGATCAGATGCGCTTAGTCTAACAATAGGATAAATTGATCCTACTTGATTTCCTAGTGTAATGTTTCCATCATTTTCAATTTTAGTATTGCTTGATGAGAATCCTGTTGTTGCAAGTGTCCATCCGCCAACTGTACCTAAATTGGCATTTAATCTACCTGTTGATTGAACTAAAGAAAATGTTTGACCCGTTGCATTGTCCGTGCTTGTAGCATCATATGCAAATATACCCTCGCTACTAAATCTTACTCTTGCCCCCGATGTTGGATTAGCGCCTGCAAAAAGAGTACCACTTGTAGTTGCCCCAGCTGGGATCGCTAGCTGGACATTACCTGTAAACTTGCCACCTGTAGCATTTACACTTCCAGTTAGATATAGGTTTGTTCCATTCCAGTACATAAACTCTGTTGGGTTTCCAACTCTAAACTGACCAGTGGTAAGCCAAAAGTTATTACCTACGTTGGTAGTTGATTTATTTAATATAATTCCATGATAGGTTCCCGCAGTTAATGTTGGGCTTACAATAGGATCTGTATTTAAATTAATACTTTGAGATATGCCTGTTCCTATTTTAAATAGATCTTGCGATGCCCCACCTATTGCTATAAAAGATTTAAGTCTTGCTAATGCACCTGCCGCTGTTCCATCTGCATCTGAAGCAATAAATGTTCCACTTGCAGCACCTGTCCAACTTACGACATCGTATGGTGTTGTTGATGCAACTTGATAATAATATGTTGTGTTTGGAATTAATCCTGTTGCGGTAAAAGAGGTTGTTGTTATTCCGCTTACTGATGCGTATTCCCATAAAGGGTTTGTTACTGTTCCTGGATTATCTGTTGACCATCTTATTGCATATCCCGCCGTTTTAACATTTGTAGATTGCGCCCAGCTAATTGTTGAAACAAGACTAAATCCGCTTAAATCTTTAGGATCAATAGAAGCGGATGCAGAAGAACTAGCTGGGTTTTCAACAGTATATGTTGTATCAACATCTGCACTAAAAGGTGTTACTGGTCCAGCAGTGGCTTCTGATATATTTAAGTCATCCCATTTATCTCTGGATCTAACCTTTACCCATCTTGGCGCAAATGCGTTTGGCCCTGTTGTAAGAATTGAAACGTTAGTAGATGTTCCTGTATAAACAATAGTTTGTGTAGCAAAATTACTGGTAAGGCTTTCAAATATAACAACATCTTCTTGTTCACTTAAAGGGTCAAGATCAAACTTAACTCCGTAAGATTGTGATCCTGGAGTTAATGTTAAATTTTTTACAGCCTTAGTTAAATTTGGAATAGTAAAAGTTTCTTTCCATACTGGAGACCTATCACTTTCTTTTATTTCTTTTGTCTCTGGGTCTTCGTGTAAATATGTAAAGAAGAATTTGTATTGTTTATTTTTTATAAGAGGAAGCTTTATTTTTTTTGTATAGGAATCTTTTGAGCCTACGGCAGCAGAGGCAGCAGCTGCTGTAGATGTTATTTCTAAATCAGGTGGTAATCTATAACCAACTTCATCTCTATCGTAAGCACCCATTAAAAATCTAACCCAATTCTATATTCAATAACCATTTGTTTTCCAAAGGTCTTTACAATGGGAGTAGTTAAAACCGATCTACTAATAAGACCGTAGTCTGTTCTAAATGCATCTTCGTCATTAATTCTTAATCCATCAAACAAAACTGTTGTTGCTCCCGATGATTTTGCTTTTACGCCTACTCCAATTTTAACAATAGAAGTTTGATCTGGAAGGCCAGATCCGTAGCCGCTGCTGTAAAGATTGTTTAAAGTTAATGATTTAATCTTGTCTCCTGTTGATACGTCTCCTGCATATCTAATCTCATAATAGTTATTGTTTGAGTCATACATTCTTACAAATACGTAATCTAAGTTTAAATCAGATTGACGATATGCAATTGTTAGGCTATCTAGTGCGCTGTATCCAGATACGTCTATATTAAAATTGTTAAAATATTGTTTTACTCCAGAGGCCAGTGCACTCATAGACAAATAATAAGTTCCAATTTTAGGAGTTGGTGTTGTTAATACAGTAGGGTACAGCCCACCTGAATCTACCCAGCTTTGATTATCTTCAAAAGTAGAAATAGAATTACTTGCGTAGTCTGTGCTTGACAAAGATACAGTTGGGAAAAGACCTAATTCATTAATAACTCCTACAACATCTACTGGTATTGTTGTCTTGTGAACTACACCATATGTGCTAACTCCCGTTACTGAGCTAGTTTGTATGTCAATGCTACTCATTGTTACTGGAGATCTATAAAATTCAAATCCCAGTTGTGTGTCATTTACTGATGCCGCAGTGGAACCTATACCAATTGCAATATCTTTTAAATTTGTATTTGATTGGCCAGCCAGATACTGTGTTAAATATCTTTTACCAAATTTAGTTATTAGGTTTTTATTACGGCATATCTCTTTGCCGTCTTCGTAAAAGATATATTCTCCAACTAAGCTTATTCTATTGTCCATAAATCTCTGCCCCCACTACTGTTTCTCCGCCGCTATTTTTAACATTAAATACAAACTCAACATATTGATTTTTATTTTTGTCTGTAACCATGGTTTTGCTTACAAGAGTTATATCAGACAAAGATGGTGCCTTTAGACCATCGCCTGGTTCTCCTGGCTCCTCTTCGCTAGGATCTTCTGGATCTGTTCCTGGGTCTTCTCCAGTAGGGTCTGCGATACCAGTAAGCGTGTCTTTACCAACAATAGCATAATAGTCTGGCTTAAGAGTTTTAATTAAAGGGTCTCCTTCAAAAAGCAAAAGCTTTTTTACTTTTGCCGTTGAGGACGCTGGGTTTTTAATATTACTCATATTTACATTCTACCATTTCTCATGTATAAATTGACCTACAAGCTATGTTTGTTGTAGGGGGAGAATCCTTATCATACGTGCTATCTATAGATAATACAACAAACTTATTAGCCGCAAACCCAGTGGGTATAATGGCATTTTCAGAAGAATACAGTCCATTATCTGGGTAAGAAATTTCCACAATATCTCCTATTTGTATTAGGGGATTAAAAAATGTTTCTAGTGTGACAACCTTTTGCTGCTTAGACCACTGCTTTGTCATAAACTTAGATAGCTCAATTGCTTCTGACTCCCTCTGAATCCATGTGGAGTCAAAGCCTACAATTTCCTTTTTTTCTTCATCTGTAAGTGCTGGGTCAATATATTCAAATGGATCTGAAGGCACGATATAGTTGCCAACCACGATAAACTGTTTCTCTTCGCTATTAGCAAGATCCGTAAATGTTCCAGTGTTGTTTATTACATACACATCCATTCCAAAAGAATCTATTGAGGTTCCAGCAATTGTTACATCTGGATTATTTACTAGGCTTGGGTAAAGCGGAAAACCTGGAGTAGTATACCTAGCTGTAATCTTTTTAAGTTCTCTTGCAACTGGACCAAACTCTCTGACCCAGGAGGTGCTTTCGGTTTGCCCCTTTTGATTAAAAATAAACTCTCCGAATGTTTTAATAATTGTAGACTCTCCGCCCATAAATCCTTTGTAAGGATTATATTTTTTATCAGCAGTAAAATCTGACTCATCTATAGCAGAAGCATAAACATAATCAAATGCTGATACTCCTTGAAGGGAAGCAATTCCAATTTTTTCTGTAATTGTTATTGGAGACTGGTCTACAACAACAAACTCTTTGTTATTAATAGATATTCTTAAAGTTAAAACTTTAGCGGATCCTACTGTAGGTGCAGAATAATTTGCACGGATATCTATTCTATATAGTCTTCCTCCACTTATTCCTGTTAAGATACTACCGTCTTCTTCTTTTTGTGAGTCAGTCATCTTAATAAGTTTTCCGTCTACAATTTTGTAAAATGAAAGTTCTCTAAATCCTTTATCTGCACTTGTGTTTTGGGTTGTTGCTACTGCTAAAAAATAACCACTTTTGTTAGTTGAGTTTAATGAAAATGCTATACCCGAAATTGTTCTTTGCTCTCCCGTGGCTTCGCCTTTTGAATTCTTTAACAATGGGAAATACATATTTGTTCCAATCGAAAAGTTTTCCCCCTTAAGATATTTAGCCGTATCTGTTGTTACAAGAGTATATATCTTGTTTGGAACAGGCTCCTTTATGGTTGGGTCTGCTGTACTATCTTTTAATGTTCCCAGCGGGGCAAAAATTGTCATCATTGACCTAGGTATGGCACTAAATAAATTATATGGGTTTGCTAAGTCTTTACCGTTCTCATCTTTAATAGCAACTTCTTTTAAAGTAAATGCTGATTCAGTATTGTCAGGAGTAAAGTTTCCAGTTTCTGAGTTCCATTTTTGTCCTGTCCACTCTGTTCTTAGGGAATCAATGTTTGCGCTATGTGTTAAATCTGCATCGGCAGTTACTGCATTAAAAACATTTCTTTCTTTAATTCTATACTCGCCTGTTGGCCTAAAGGTGTTGGGCTTAGCAAGACCTAAGTTAGACTGTATGTCTGATTCATTCTTTATCCACTTATACGCAACGGCTGGGCTTCCTGAAGCTGGCTCGTAGACAAACTTAATAGCGTCATACTCAATAATTTCTTTTCCTAAAACTAAATAGCCTGCGTAGGAATAAAATTGTTGTGCGGCTCCTGAAATTTCTACTGGCCTTAATTTAATTACTCCTTTTGGTGCATCTGTTTCTGCTGTAGCAACCTTTGGCAAATCAGCCATCAATGCTGCCGATCCAAGTGTGACTACTGGAGAAGTGTATAGGTTGTCAGCATCTCCATCATAATTAGATGTAAGCTGTGGGCTATACATAACCTTAATAGCTTTTACTGATGGAACATTTTCAATTGATATTCCTGATATGTTTGCTAGTTTTCCATCTGCAGTATTGCTATATCTAAAAGAAGCGTCTGGGTTTTTTGCTGTATTAAATATGTATCCTCTTGGATAAAATTGCAGAACATCGTTGTTGTCAAAAACAGCAATCATTTGAGTGTCCTTGCATAAGTCTTGTATGTGCTGCCAAACTGTCTTTTGAGGATCGGTGTACCAGTAGTAGGGGGCAACAATAGAAGTATCGGTATCTACTAGATTAAATTTATAATTGGAGAATCCAACTGAATCTAACAGTCTTCTAATTATAGCAACTGTGGACATATCCTTTGTTACAATATCTGGAGGCTTAATATACTGAAGTTCTCTTGCACCATCTAGTGCATTAATAGAAACCTCTCCAAATTCATCTACATCATAAGAGTCAAGATAAAAAACCCCTAGATTAATTTTTTCTGATTCAACTACAACGTGTGGACGAATTGTAATGTTTTCATAAAGGCTTAATTTGTTTTTATTAAAAGCGTTAACCTTATCATAATTGTCATAAGACTTGTCATATGCATTTAAACTAAGTCTTAAATAGTTTGCTGTTACATCTCCAACTGGGACTAAGCCATTGATTGAGTCTGATGAGTTCTGAGATATATCAAATGATTGAAGAATGTCTGTTACATCCTTTACTAGTCTTGCTGATATTTCAATTATTCCTAAGTACCCGCCTGCAGTACTTATAGTATTAATTTGTAATTTTAATCCGCTTAGGTCTACTCCTGTAGAAACGGTTGCAGGCTCTACGTCTACCCAAGCCGATCCGTTGTAGTATAAGTTTACTATTCCGTTATCTGGGCAAGTTGTTCCTGTATATATTGTAGACTCTACTCCAGATAGACTTAAAAGTTTTACGTTCCAGGATGTGGGTTTAGAGTGGGATGTTTCAAACTTAAGAACAATTTTATTTGCTGCAGCAGTTTTTACTGCTGGGTATGAAACAGTTAATATACAGTTTGTTAAAGAGGTACTTCCGTTTGCTGCCTTGGGGGTTACCCAATATTTATAAGCAGTTTTTATTCCAGAGAAGTATAGTCTTTTATTTAATTCCTTTGCGGCGGCATATGTTTTTCCATCTGCTGATCCGCTAGCAGCAAGTGTCGTGCTAAGGCTTGGGTCTGCTGCAATCATATATTGAATCCCAGCTACCTTTGGACGTCTTGGATCAATAATGCTTTTTATTGGAAATAGCTTTTCAAAAGGCTTATATTGATACCCGCCTTGATTCTGTGGGGCAGTCAGGGTTGCTGTTATAACGCCTTCAGGGGCCGTTACAGCCACTCCTGATATTAGGTCGTTCATATTATACTCAACACGACACCCGTTAGTTACAGATACGTTTACGGCCTTGCTTAAGGCATTTGTTGTATTTGTTGATACCTGTATCATTATACCTCTTCTAAAGAAAGAGAGACATCCCAAAATTCTTGTGGAACGGAAGCTGAAGAAGATTTAACATTTCTTTTCATAACTGTAAAATTACATGAGGTAAATGACATTAAAATAATTTCATCTCTAGCCGCTACTCCGTTGTATGATATTTTTACCTTGAAGGCACCCTTGCCTTTATTTAAATAAAAAGATTTAATTTCTGAGGCGCCCATGCCTCCGTCTACTGTCATTGTATTATCAGTTGGCAGCATTCCCCAGCTTGCGCTAAATTGTTTCTTATCTGCAATCCAAATTTTTCTAAGGGATCCGTTAGACATTCTTTGAGTCTTTTCTATTCTATCTATTTCTAGAGAGGCGCTAGATCTGTTGTGCTCAGATACCTTTGTCCATGTGGGGTTTACAAGATCTGTTCCTGTATCAAAATATAATAGGGAACCTACTGGGAGTGTCATTGGATAACTCATGTGTTTTTAATACCTACATTCATTGGGTTGCCCTTCATTTTAGCATTAGTTTTTATATTGGCCTGCAAAAACTCATAGGCTGCAACCTTTGCTTTGCTTATTAGTTGATCTTCATTCATTCCTGGAGAGGCATAAATATTTTGTGTATAATTAATTACACCTTGTCCTACTCCTGAATCACGCATTGGTTCAAACATCTTTGATGCTTGCTTAACATCATATCTAGGAGAAGCATATGGGACTTTAGCCATATTAGGAATAATCATTCCACCAAAAGCCATTTCTGGTCCACGGTCTCCAACAATAGTAGGAACTTTTGGATTAAGTTTCATTGTTCCATATCCAGCTTTTACTGCTTCAACACTAAGCTGCCCAGATCTTCCTGCATCAGAAGTTACTTTCCACTTCTTTCCATTTTTATCTGCAAATTCAACCCCAACCCATGTGGAACCTCGTCCAGTAGATATTTCAGAAGCACCTGCTGCTATTAATGAAGATGGGTGAATTAAAGTAGATCCTGCGTATGCGCCAGCGGTTGGCCCTAGTGTTGTGGGAACAAATCCAATCTTAGCTGTTGCTTTTGATGGACTAACATCCATCTTCTTTCCATTAATAATAATGTCCCCGCTGCCCATTTGAATACCCTTTGAGGCTAATCCTTTTGTGACGGCACTTTCTACCCCGCCCATTAATCCTGCAGCCTGATCTACTACGCTTGGATTATCTACTCTAGGAGATCTTTTCATTTGCGTCTTAGGCTTGACAATAGTTTCAGGGTTTGCTGTATTTGTAGTTCCTACTACAGCTGCTGCATCCTGCTTTCCAGCGTCTGTTCCCAAATATTCTTTCAGAGTCATTCCTGCAGCGATTGCATTGATTGCTAGCGTAGTCATTGCTTTGTTTACATCATCAATCTTTTGTTTTTCTTTTGCAATCTTTTCGTTAAGCTTGCCTAAAGACTCTGCAGCAATGCTTGCGTTGTCGCTAAGTTTTTGCTGGCCATCGTTAATTAGTTTTATCTTAGCTTCTAACGGAGCATTGGCTAGCTTAAGAGCATCTTCAATTGCTTTCTTTTGAGAGTTATACTGCTGATCTGATTGCAGACCTTGAATATCTAAGCTTGCTTGTTGTGCTGCAGCAGTATTGCCTGTTGCCAAAGCTGACTGGTAAGCTGCCTGTGCTTTTGCAATTTGTCTTGCAATATCGCCTTCTTGCTTTGCTGCATCAAGAGCTTTTAGTCTTGCCTCTGCAAGTTTATTGTTAGCATCTATTTGCTTCTGTAAGCCTTTTAGCTGTTCTCTAGTATTTATTTGTTGCTGAGCACTTTGTCCCTTGGCTGCTGCCATTAGAATCTTTTGCTGAGCAGTTAGTTTTCCTAGGTACTCATAATTTTTTTGTAGTACGCCACCCACACCCTTGTTTGCTGCAATGGTAGATTCAGAAACTGAGTCAGCTATTCTAGACAATGTGCTTACAGCTTCGGCACCAAGCTTTGAAAGATCTCCTGTAAATCCTTTTGCTGCAAGATTCATCTTTTCAAATAGGCTAACTACTGTATCCATAGGATTAATAATCTTTTTAAGTTCTGGATTCTGCTTAATCATTTCCGCTCTAGTTTTTGCAGTAAGAACAGCCTTAGAAGATTCTAGCTTATTTAATTTTTGAAGCATTGCTTCTTGCGCTTGATACTGAGTTAATACTTGAGTATTACCAGTCTTATCTTCTCTAGCAGCCTTTTTACTTTTTTCAATCATATCAATGATTCCTGCATCTATTGCAGTTAGACCCGTATTTACTGCTTGCGCTCCCTCACGTCCGCCTTGTGCTGAAGCGGGAACATAATTGTTTATTGCAGCTTCTGCAGCATCCTGTCCTGTCTTAATGTTTCTAAATGCACGATTACCTACAGTAAAAGCTCCAGCCTTTTCTCCCTTTTCGGAAAGCTTAAACATTGCAAATATTTTCTTGCTTGCGTCATCTGCTGACATTCCAGCAGCCATTAGCGCAGTCTTAATATCTATTGCTACTTGTGGGAGATCGCTTTCCTTAGACTGATTAATTAATTTAATCTGATCGGTATAAACTTCCTTAGCTTCTTTTTTAAGCTTCTTGTATTCTTCAATTGTCATAGATATAGGAAGCCCAGCGTCTTGCATGCTTTCATAAAGGAGTTGATTTCTTTCTCTTATTGCTTCTATGTTTTTAACAGTATCTGCAAGCTTTGAGTTGTAATCAGTAAACCTAAGCCCCGCCTTTTTGGCAGCCTCTTCTGTTAATCCGTACTGTGTAACTCCAACTCTTAAGTGTTCATTGTGATCTTTTATTCTTTTAGCTATAATAGCAATTGTTGTAGCAGCTATTGCAACTCCAACATTTAATCTAGTAACAGCCATTCTTGCCATAGCACCAGCCTTAGCAAATTTACTTGTGCTATTAGCGGCAGCTTCAATTTTTTCTCCGTATTTTGTTACAGTCATAAGCTGTTTTCCATTAACGGTTACGCCCTCTACTGCTTTTGTTGCCCCTATTGGTGCCCTAAGTTTACTCATAGCGGAAATTGGAGTTCTTTCTTTGCCCAGACCTCCAGCGCCCATGCCAATCATTGAGCCTAGAGTTCCGCCAATCATATCTCCTCCAGGAAGCCCAGTCATTCTGCCGAGAGCCATGCCGCCTTGCATTCCCAGCAATTGCATAAGCATCATCTTAATCCATCCACCAGCATTATACCCTTGAGCAACTCCATATTTATTGTTAGGTACAATTCCTCCAGAGTTTCTTGGAACAAATAATTCTGGACCTTTTTCTCCAACAACGTAAGGTTGTCCTGAATTAACTGGGCCGCCCATTTCTCTTTTTTCTAAACCAAATATAATTTTCTTTAAAGATTCTGTAAGCGGGGTATCCTTTTTAGAATCCCAATTTAAATATTTGTTTCGCAAAATGTCTTTATCAATTGGAGAAAGTTGTTTAATTATGTTTCTGTCTCCAACAAGATCTGAAGCGGCTGATCTTATTACAGAGTCTAGTACGTCTGGCTCAAGTCCGTTCTTTAATTTACCATCTGGCATCTTTACATATCCGTAAGGTTTTTCTTTTGCTAGTGCTGCCGCAAACTTGTCATAAAATAATTTTTGAGTATGCTTTCTTAAACCTGTGTTTGCAAATAGCTTGTCGGCCATTTCAATAGATAGAGAGTTCACGCCCCATGGAGCTGACTCATACATACTTGGCTTAGGTGCTCCAGTTGGGCCAAATCCTGCACCAATTCTATGCATTGCCTTACCCTTAAGAACGTTTCCAATTAATCCGCCAATATTAAATCCATTTTCTGGTGTCTTAAATGCATTATCAGATAGGCTTACAGAGTGACCTTTTTGTCTGCGCTTCAATTCATCTGCTGCAAGCATTTTAGCAATTGCTGCTGGAGTCATTGTTTTTTCTGGAGACATTGTTACTGATGAATGAACTCCATGCAAATCTTGATATGTCTTTCTTCTTGCATCAGAAAGTCTTGTAATCATTGCATTGTAAATAACTTTTTCTTCTGTGTTTAAATCAAATCTACCTATTGTTTGTTTTAACTTTGGAAGAGCTGATTCAATTTCTTGCAGCATGCGATCATTATATTGATCAGGTGTCATACCTCTTGGAATATCTGAAGTCGCTTCAGCAAAGAATTTCTTTGTGTTACTTCCCTTTACCCCCAGCAAGTTGATCATTGCTTGTTGTTTAAATGAAGGCATTGTTGCAGAGTAGTCTCTTGGTCCAGATGCTGTTCCAAATACTCCCGCTGGTCCTACATCGGCAAGTATGTTTCCAGATAGGTTACCTCTGCCTAAATCTTTGTCTCCACGCAATGAAGATGCAACTAATTGTCTAAAGTATTGATCTTCTGTAAACTTACCATCTTGATTTGCTATAGCGGGATTGTACTTAGATTCTAAAGCTAATAGGGTTCTAGAACCTCTTCTGTCAGTTGGGTCTCTCATTACAACAACTCTTTGATTAGGTGTTTGTAGTCCGTGAACATCACGAGCAATTTCAGTTGCTCTTATCTCAGCAAGCGCTGCTTTTTCATCTAGGACTGGTTTAACAAAAACCTTTTCTCCGTTCTTGCTATAAACTCCACCGATTCCAGATACTGGGAAACTTCTTCCTAATGTTGGCTCTAGTAGTCCGTCATAATCAGTTACTGGGGTTTTGCTAAATCTAGAGTCTTTAACTGCTTGACTTGCTTTTTCCATAGCAACCTTTGCAGCTCTTTGTGCTTCAACCTGTTTAATAGATCGTGGCATTCCTAAGAACAATGCTTTGCCGCCGCCGAATAGTCTTTGTGCAAATTTTCCTGGGACTTGTCCACCTTTATTTAATTTAACCGCTCCTGTAAGCGCAAGTTTTCCACGCACTGGAACCCAAGATTTTCCTGCATTGATTGCTTGCAAAAACATGTTGAGTACGGTTTTTTGTTTCGGTGTTGGAGGAGGAGTTCTTGGTCTTCTATCTGATGCAGCTACAAATCTTGTATCATATTGTAAAGCTTTTATTACATCGTCTACGCTTCCAGGAACTCCAGATTTTCTTATCATTTCTTCAAAATCAGCAATTGCAGATGCCCTTTTTAAATGAATTACATCTGGTTGAAAGTTTTTGCCCTGAAGCTGTGCAGCAATTGTATTAAATGCTGCAGGCATAATAGCAGCAAAGCCTGCAAATCCTCTTGAGCCAACTCCACCTAATCGTGCTATTAAAGATCTTCTGAATGCGTGGCCCCTAGCAGTTTCAACTAATCTTCCTCCGCCACCTTGTATTTTGCCAGTTGCTTTAGGTATTGACTTTAAATCTTCACGAACATCTTCAAATAATGGATCTCTAGACATTGCTCTTAAAACCCTGTTCATGTTTTTATTTAAAAAGTTATCGCTAGTTAGCCCAGAAGCAGTTGCACTTCTTCCTTGCTTTACTAATCTTTTATCTCCCTTAGCATGCTCTTCGTCAAAAGCAGCAAGCTGTGCGGTTCTAGCTTTAATCCAATCTTCAGGTGATCCATTGAGGTCCTTAGTAGCATCAAAGTTAGCAGCAGCTATTTCAATAGCTTTTTTAGTTCCTATCTGTGGGGCAACTCCCAAATATTCTGAAGCATCTAGCGCAATAAATCTTGCACGAACGTTGGCTTCGTAGTTTGGATCGTTAATAAATTCATAGTACATCTTAAGCGCTCTTCTATATTGAGCATCTGTCATAGGCTTACCTGCATGAGGGTGTGGGTGAACCCCTCCACCTTGATGTCTTCTCATACCAGTTGTGTTACCTGGACCGCCATTTAGTTGCAACATTAAATCTGGATTGCGCTTAGCAATGTTTGCTGGGATAACCGCTTCCCCAGGAGTCAAAACTACTGGAACCATTCCTCCAGTGTTTCTAAATGTTGGGGTGCCACCAATAAGCTTGCTAATTGTAGGCATGTTTCTTTCTGTTGCAGCTTTATTAATTACAAATGATTCAGGCTCGGCCATTGTATGATAGGTGTCTGTGTTACCAGTTCCTGGAACTATTCCACCCTTATTGAATTTAGGCTTTGTTGTTTGAATGTTGTATCCTGCACCTGAAGTTCTAACTCCGCCTAGGGCTCTCGCAATCTTGTCTACTAATGTTTTTGTTGAACCTTTGTGGAACATCTCTTTCATATTTGATTTGCCAGTTACTGGGTCTACTACAGGCTGAGATGTTAATGGGACTGTCGTTAGGGCAATAGATCTTCCTTGTCCTGCTGCAATTTTTTGTGCTGTTTCAGCAAGCATTGCTTCAACTGTTGCATTTAATTGAATTACTTTAAGCCTTGCTTCGTCTGCTGTTAGCTTGCTCTGCTGTAGCTGCTTAACAATTAAAGCAGTTTCTTGTGCAGCCATGCTTGTAATTTCTGAAAATTCTGGAAGCAAGGCTTGATAAGAATCAGATAAACTTGAAGTAATTGTGCCAGTAGCATTTACCTCTGCCTTTAATACTTTAAGTTCTGCTTCTGATTGCATTGCAATTGCCGCTGTCATTGCATGCCACTTTGCTGCTTCTGCTGCAACAACTCCTGTTGATATTCCATTTACAGATGTAACACCTGGAATTCTTGGAAGATCTGAGTCCATATAAGCTTGAGGGTTTTTACCAATTCTAATATTTACTGGAGATGCTCCTGGAACCGTTCCAAATATTGTTCCAGCTTGTCCTGTTTGAGTAGGGATCATATGAGACATATCTCTTGAATAGGCATCACCAACTAATGGGTTGTTCTTGTCAACAATTCTTTGTCCGCCTCCTGGAGTTCCCGCTGCAATTACTCCGCCTGCAACTGTTGAGATGCTTGGTTGAACTGCAACTTGCGCTGTAGATGCTGCTACCTGAAGATTATCAAATGATGCTGCAAGAGTATTTACTGCATTTGTTAGTACAATTGTTGCTTCTGTATCTGAATAGAATGATGTAGCAAGACCTTTTGCTGCTGCGTCGGCTGCTAGTATTTCTGGAGTAAGGAGTTTAAACCCATGTCCTCCTGTAGCCATTTGTCTTAAAGAGAATATTCCCTTTGTAACATAACCAATAAAGTTGGCCATAACACCAGTTAACATAATTAGTGGTCCAGCAAATGCTGTTAGTCCACCAAGAGCGTTAAGGAATGTTTTAACTGGACCTGGAAGTCCTTGGAAAAACTTAATGATCCCATCTACTACATTTAAAACTTTTGTGCTAATTCTTAAAAATTGTTCTCCTACTGAAGCAAGGTCTGCTTGTACTGAAGCCCACGCTCTTTTAAATTGTCCTGAAGCGGACTCTGTCATCATAGTTAATTCTCGAGCAGAGATATTTGCAAGATCTGTAGCGCTTGCTTTCATTAAATCCATTACCTGAAGAGTTTGAGATCCTTCTTTACCCAGGTTTTCAAATAGAGCTGACATTCTTGCGTATTGAAACTTACCAAACAATTGTTCAATTGCTCTTGACTTACTTAGCGGATCTAGACTGTCTAAAGCTGCCTGAAGGTCTGTAATTGTTTCAGTTAAATTTCCTGCATTAGATGTTACAATCTTATCTATATCTATACCAAAGTCGAAGAACATTTCTTTGGCAACCTTTGTTGGGTTGATAAGAGATGCCATTGCTGACTTAATTGCGTTAGCACCTTCTGATGCATTAACTCCGCCTTCTTTCATTGCAGTTAGATACAATGCTAAATCTTTTACGTCTCCGCCTAGAGACTTTACAACTGGTCCTGCTTTTGGAATTGCTTCAGTTAAATCTTGAAGAGATGTAGACGTCTGGTTTTCAACAGCGTTAAGGAAGTCAATAGACTGTGTAAGTTCTTCTGTGTTTTGCTTAAATGCGTTTTGAATAGCAAGCGTTGCTTTCATTGCTTCTTGTCTATCTACTTCACCAAGGATTGAAAGTCTGCTTGTCTGTCTTGTAGCTTCTAGGAGGTCTCCGCCTTCTTGTCCTGTTGCAGCAAGGTCAGCTGCCAATGCGATAGTTTCTTTGTATGCAATTCCATATGCTCCAGCAATTTCTCTTGCTGTTTGGGAAACATCTTTTCTTACTTTTGCTAGCTCTGAAGATGATGTCGCACTTAGTCCGCCGTATACCTTTGTAAGTCTTACAAGTTCTTGATCTGCTTCTCTAAATGCTTTTTGTGCAGCCATTCCAAATGCTGCAAGAGGAACTGTTAATCCTACTGTTAACTGACGACCAGCCCACTGAGTATTTTTACCCCAGTTGATAAGCTGATTAGATCCATCGAGCATTACCTTATTCATGATAGATAGCTCTTGTCTTGCAATTGCCGTCTTGTTCTTTATTTCATCAAGGCCCTTTGCAACCATAACATTGTATTGCATTAGGCCTTGTGCGTTTTTGCCGATAGGCTGAATGATTGCATTCTCTAGCATTACCTGCTGCTTGGCCAAGTCTCTAATCAGGCTGCTTGTTTTCTTTGTATGCCCACTCCAGGCGTTGTAGTATTCTCCTAGCTTAAGTCTGCCTCTATCTAGGTTCCTACCGAATTTCTCTACGTCTGATGTAAGCGATACAAAGTGTGATGAAAACTGTCCTGTTGATCGCATAGTTTCTGCGAAGGACTTGTTCATTACAGCAATTTGATTTGCTAGTTTGGCGTTAGTTCCCGCCGTTGTTTCTTGTAATTTTACGAGTTGGGCAGTAACCGCAGCAAGCTGAGTTCTTAAACTCGTGAAGTCTGCGTTGGCGGTAATATTGGTTGTGATTAAATTATCTGCCATATGTATATGTTACTCTATTCGGTATCCTAATCCTGCGTTAATGCCAAAGCCAGCTTCTGCTGCAAGACCACCTTGTAATGAAACAACATCATCTGCTGATGTAGTTATACCAAGTGCTCTTCTTCTGACATCTTCGAAGGATGATCCCTCCTCATTATTACTGCTTTCATCTAAATCAACACCTTGAATCGAAGCTAGGAATTTCCTTTTTTCTGATTCCGTTTTTTGCATTGACTTAAAAGTCTGGACCATCTCTGGCATTGAAAGATTATCTTCTAGTTCTTCGTAATTTTTCCAATTACCTAAAAGAAATACTTCCCCCTCTAAAGCGGCTAGATCTAGTTCTGACCAGCCAGAACCGCTGCCGCTAGTAAGTTTGGGTCGTCCATCTTAATCCCTCCGCATACTTCTAGAATGCGATTGATGGTTGGAACGTCAAGTGTATCTTCAAATGCGTCTTTATCTGCTACAAGATCTGGAAGCTGCTTTTTTAGTGCTACTCCACAGGCCTCAATAAGGATTGTTAGTGTTTCGTCTTCTGATGTTACTTCTTGTGTTCTTTGAATGACCTTCATAAACTCACGAAGCTCTTTAATTGTTAAAGGCTTGAGCTTAACTGTTGCGCCATTTTGTAGTTGAATCTCTTCAACATCGTATACTGTTGTTGCCATTTAATCCTCCTAGGATCGTCTTAATTATTGTATCATACTCAAAATACAAGAGCAATAGAAAACCCCCCAATTTCTTGGGGGGCTCTATTAATTAATTAAATTAATTATGCTGATAGAACACGGTCTACGATAAAACCATATTCCTGACCTGCGTGTGTTGCGTCACCTGATGGTAGCAAACGGAATGTTACTGGGAATGTTGATGCTGCGTTACGAGCCAAAGAGAACTGTGACTGTTGTACAGAAAGAACACGACGTGCATAGTATACACGCTCAGTCTTAGATTCTGCTGCTGAAGTTGGTGCTTGACCAACTGCGATTAGCTGACGCTCTGTTGGTGCTTCACCAAGAGCTCCACCTGCGATACCTAGCTTCTTACCTGAGTTGGTAAGTGTTGCTGATGACTGACCAAATACGGCTAGAACGTTCTCAAGAGTACCTTCTGCCATTTCTGTTGCGATCATAACTTCCATTGACTCCTTGAAAAGCTTTGCTGTATCAAGAAGCTGATCTACTGTTACTGAACCGTATGATGGGTTGTATGTAACCTGAAGACCGTTGTTTGTGTAACCTACGTTACGGTAAAATGCACCCTTTGTGTCAAGGGCTGGTGATACTGCAGCTGTTGCTGCTGTTGTTGTCTCAACAGCATTCAAAGAATCTGCGTATGATGTTTCTGCTTTAAATGCTGGAACTGTCTTATTCTTGTTTGCTGCAAATGCGTTTAGTACGCCTGCTGGTGCAGACTCTACGTAATCTGGGCTGGTGATGTCTGTTACTGAAAGAAACAGTGGAGACGCACCGACAAGAATATTTCTAGCATTACCAATATTTTGTGCCATGTTGTAAAACCTCCTGTTAAATAAATATATATATATTGACTTACTTTAAATCAAGCTGGCTAGGCTCATTTCCTCTTATGTCCAATTTTACTGGATTAATCCTTTAAAAGCAACTAGGCAAATCTACCTAGTCCGTCGGTGACCCTGGAGTACTTGACCTCTAGTATTACGTCTGATGACAAAAAGCCCTGAAGTTCAAGGGATGGGTCAATTGGAGAAGTTTCTGTAATATGAATGCTGTGAAAAATTAATTTGTTGGTGGTCTTTAAAGAATTGACATCTTTTGCAGATTCGTCCATTCTTCTAAACAGGTCAGTCATTAGGTTTCTTATCTCATATATCTCTGTTATATCTGTTGAGTATATGGTAAATAAAACCTTTTCGCAGCATATCAGCCAGTTCTCTTCATAGGACATTCCGATCTTGTCATATACGATATGCTTTTTACCGTTTAGGAATTGATCCATTTCTGGTAATTGCTGAACTGGAATAATAGGTACTATCTCAGATCCTAGATTATCTGAGTAGTAGTCGTCTGGATCAAATAGTCCAGTAAGTTTTAATTGGGTCCACAAGAACTTGCGAAGCTCAAACATTGCGTCTATTTTATAATCTGCTGTCATAGTGACCCTCCAAATGATGAGCTTAATGCTGCATCTGCCTGCACTCTTATTTTACCAGCACTGAAGCTATACTGCACCTTTTTAATATTAGTTGGTACACTCAATGCTCTTGCTATCTTAGCATTAAATATTCTTTGAAACCCTGAAGACTTTATTGAGGAGTTTACTGGTTGCCCTCCAAAGAATCTTCCGTATGTGAGTGCAAATTGATTTGTTGCGGCCTTGCCTCCTGGCCTCTTTACTGTAACTGAAGTGCCTTTAGGCATAAAGACTGTTGCACCATCTAATTCAAATACTAAACGCTCTGCGGATCTTGGTCGAATTACTATGGGCATTCCTTCTTCCATTACGGAAGCTTTATTAGCAAATACATATCTATTCTTTTGTTTTTTATTTTTAGACGGGACCGTTGATTTAGATAGTTTAAAATCACGGCCTACTCTAAATGAAAGACCTTCAGAATCTATTAGATATAGGTTAAACAGCCTTGCTGTTGGGTTGCCAGTTTTATTCCACTCGTATACATGATGAAGGCTTTTAGGCTTTACTCTTGCTTGAGCATCAACGTACTGGCCAAAATCTTTTTCTATTTGATTAAATATGGTTGTTTTAAATAAATTTTTAAATTCAGCATTTGTTGTTAGCTTGGCAATAACAGCTGCTTCATAATACAAAAATGCAGATACTTGAGCCACGGTGCTATCTTTTATTACTCCTGGAACTGATCCTGCCATCAATCTTTCAAGACCGCTGGCTGTTTGTAATAATGCTACGCTACTGTCCAATTACCTGGTTCTCCGATCTTTTAACGGTTGTATTGTAACCAATAATTCCGCCCATCGGTTCTGTGATTGGAGTAACTCCCATTACTTCAAAGACTGTTGGCGTGTTGCTTGGAAAGTTAATCTCTTCCCATATAACAGTTCCGTCTAAATTTCTAATGTTTGTAATCTTTTCGTTAAATACTAATTTAGATGTAGTTCTTATTTGAATCATCTGATCATTAACATATCTGTTTGAAAAGGTTTGCTTGTCCCCAGATCTGCTGGCTGTAGAATTACTAATTGTTCCTTTTGCACTGCATGCAACTGTTCTATTAAATTGCCATTCTTTCTTTAAAGATCCAGTCGCTGGGTCCTGTGTTTCAAATTGCCTATATATATCAATAAGCATTGGAAGAACGGAGTCGACAAGATCATACATTAGATAAGGACCATTTGAGATATAACATGTGGAGCAAGCAATTGATCTGCATATAGATTGCCAGTTCCTTTTGATGCTGAGCTGTTATATTCAAAACTCCAGTCAAATGTCTTAATGGATTTAATGTACTTATTTCTCCAGACTTTGTCCTTTGAGAAATAGTCTTTCATTAGTTCAATTGTTGCCATCTGTACTTGAGCAGGAACTAGGTCCCATCCAAATTCGCCAACAATCTTATATTTAACGTTTTTAGAAAAGACTCCATTGTATGTATCATTAATTGTTGGAGGTACTAAACCATTTGCAACATATACTGAATTGTCTAGTAGGTTTACCCTATTAACTCTTATTCCAAATCCTGTCTCTGAGACAATTGGGTCATATAGCCAGTTGTTTACCTTTGGTGTAGCAAGGTTATCTACAAGAAGTATATCGTTAGAATAAATCTGGTATATCCGATTTATTTTAGATGATAGGGGTAGAGTATCTGATTCGTCTCCGTATATAATCTTTGTGTCTGGATACAGGTAGAATTCTTGCTGAGTGTATTCTTCAATTAATTTTCTTGCATATCTCTCAGCCATCTGGAGGTCTGAGTATGTCTTGTAGTTAGGATCACTTGGATCCGACCCAAAGTTTAATTCATCTATTTGCTCATTGATAGAAACGTATGGGGTTACAACATTTACATAAGTTGTATGAGTTCCCACTGTTGATCCAGATACTACATATTCCCAGACAATCTTTAGCTTTCTGGGATATGCAGAATAGGAAAATGGAAGGACAACTTGATATGTGCCGACATCTGTTTCAACGGCTGTTCCTGTTAGAGTAAGTAATAAATTGGTAGAAGATATAACGTTAGCAGGGTTTTGAGTAATGTCATAAACCTTTGCCGTTACGTTACCTGTAGGTGATGCTAATTCACCCTCCCAGTAGATCTTTGTTCTGATCGGTGAATTGCTGTTTACATATATCTCTGCCATTTTATAAGCTTAGATTAGTTGTAATACTCCTGAACTTCCTTTGGAGTTGCTAATCTAAAGCCCTCCTCCTTATCAAAAATTTCTTGAGCATTTTCTTCTGTCATTGCAATAAAAGGGTGCTCTTTTGTAAATGTAAATCCAATGATATCGTATCTGAAGTTTTCTCTAGTCATTCGAACTAGAACCGTATCTTCTGGCTGAGCATCTGGGTTAAATCTAGGAAGAATCTCTTCTGCGTCTTCGTTAAATTCATCTGTTGCGTCTTCGATATCTTTAATAGTTTTTTGATAGACAGACCATGTAACTCCCTCTTCTGCAAGGGCGGCAACGATATCTGCCTTACTCTTAAT
>JGI12547J11936_1000047_pt1 | contig 23731 bp, 23 predicted proteins | sample LakEriepJuly2011_2_FD_11936 | JGI IMG/M metagenome (IMG submission 11936)
TATGGCGTCAATCATCTTTCTGCCCATATTGCAGTTGATCAATTAGATAATGATAAGAAAATCATTCCAACAATTGCATTGCTAGTAAGTGGTGGTCACTCATCAATATTAAAAGTTAAAAACTTAGCCACTGATGTTGTAGTCATGGGCGCAACCATTGATGATGCAGCTGGTGAAGCATTTGACAAGATTGCTAGAATCATGGGGTTGGGTTTTCCTGGTGGGCCAATAATTGATAAGCAATCTAAAGATGGTGACTTAAACCATGTTAATTTCCCACGTGGTTTAACCTCAGCTGCTGATTTGGATAAGCATCAATATAATTTTTCCTTTTCAGGTTTAAAAACAGCGGTAGCAAGATATATCGAGAAAACCCCAAATTATAAAAAAGCTGATGTAGCTGCCTCATTTCAGGAAGCAGTTGTTGATGTGTTGTTAAGTAAGTCTTTAGCGGCTTGTAAGGAAAGTGGAATTGATAATTTAGTTATTGCAGGAGGAGTGGCCGCCAACAGCAGGTTGCGAGAGCTGGCCAAGCAACGGTGTGAGATGAGCAAGATCAAGCTTTCTATCCCACCGATTGCTCTTTGCACCGACAATGGGGCGATGGTGGCAGCGCTCGGTAGCCTTGCCATAACCCAGGGTGTTAAGCCCTCCCAGATGGGTATTGGGGCTGATTCAGCCGCCTCTATTGCCCAGGTGATCTGGTAGATAAGCGCTTAATTTGCACTGCTAAGCACCGCCCTTTAAAGTTGGCTTTAGCACTCTAGGGCCTCGTGTGCTAATTAATCTGCGGGGTACTTCAGAGGGTAATACCGAATCTAAGAAGGAGAAATCAGGATGGCAATTTCAATTAAGCCACTAGAAGATCGAATTGTTGTGAAGGCAAATGAAGCAGAGCAGAAAACTGCATCTGGATTAGTAATCCCAGATACTGCTAAAGAAAAGCCACAAGAGGGAACTGTGATGGCGGTAGGACCTGGACGTTTTGAAAATGGAAATCGCATTCCACTAGATATTAAAGAGGGTGACACCGTGCTTTACTCAAAGTATGGCGGCACTGAGGTTAAGTACAACAATGAGGAGTACTTAGTACTTTCCTCCCGTGATGTACTAGCAATTATTGCGAAGAAGTAATCGTGGGTAAATCACTTCAATTTGATGAAGCAGCACGTCGTGCGATGGAGCGCGGAGTAAACATCCTTGCTGACACTGTAAAGGTAACCCTTGGACCAAAGGGTCGTAACGTAGTTATTGCTAAGAGTTATGGCGCACCAACCATCACCAATGATGGTGTAACTATTGCCAAAGAGATTGAACTATCTGATCCAGCAGAAAACATGGGCGCACAGCTTGTTAAGCAGGTTGCAGAAAAAACTAATGATGTCGCAGGAGATGGCACAACTACTGCCACAGTTCTTGCTCAAGCAATGGTGAAGGAAGGCCTTCGCAATCTTGCAGCAGGTGCTCAGCCAATGGAGCTTAAATACGGTATTGAGCAAGCGGTAAATGCAATTACTGAAGCGCTACGTAAAAACTCAACTGCAGTAGTGGAAAGTCACAGATCGCAGATGTAGCAACCATTTCAGCCCAAGATAAAGCAATTGGTGATTTAATCGCAGAGGCGATGGACAAGGTTGGCAAAGATGGCGTTATTACAGTTGAAGAGTCATCTACCACTGGTCTTGAGCTTGAATTCACTGAAGGTATGCAATTTGATAAAGGATATATCTCACCTTACTTTGTAACTGATTCAGATCGCATGGAAACTGTTCTAGAAGATGCATTCATTCTTATCTCTGGACAGAAAATCTCAGCGTTAAGTGAGATCTTGCCGGTATTAGAAAAGGTTGCGCAAGCAAGTAAGCCACTTTTAATTATTGCTGAAGATGTTGAGGGTGAAGCACTTTCAACCTTGGTGGTAAATCGTATGCGTGGAACCTTTGCTTCAGCCGCGGTTAAGGCACCAGGCTTTGGTGACAGGCGTAAAGCGATGCTTGATGACATTGCAGTTTTAACTGGCGGACAGGTTATTTCAGCTGAGGTTGGTCTAAAACTTGAGCAGATAGATATCGCCATGTTGGGTAAGGCTCGAAGAGTTGTTATCTCAAAAGATAACACCACAATTGTTGATGGCGCCGGTGATAAGAAGGCTGTTGCATCTCGGGTAACTGAGATTCGCCGAGAGATTGAAAACACCGACTCTGATTGGGATCGTGAAAAACTACAGGAGCGAGTGGCAAAACTTGCTGGTGGAGTTTGTGTGATCAAAGTTGGCGCTCACACTGAGGTTGAGTTGAAAGAGAAGAAGCATCGACTTGAAGATGCAATCTCTGCAACTAGAGCAGCGGTCGAAGAGGGAATTGTTGTTGGTGGAGGTGCTGCATTAGTACATGCTGCAGCCGCCCTTGATAATGATTTAGGTTTTGAAGGTGATCGCGCAGTTGGTGTTCGGCTAGTGCGTAAGGCATGTGATGAGCCACTTCGTTGGATTGCAGAAAATGCTGGACAAGAAGGCTACGTTGTAGTTTCAAAGGTGCGAGCTATGAAACCAAATGAGGGTTTTAATGCCTTTTCAGAAACTTATACCGATCTTGTTAAAGAGGGTGTAATTGATCCAGTTAAGGTAACTAGATCAGCGCTGGCAAATGCAGCCTCGATTGCAGCCATGTTTATTACAACTGAAGCACTTGTCTTTGAAACTCCAGAGGAGAAAAAGGAAGAGGCGACAGGTCATGGCCACTCACATGGAGCAGGCGGGCACAGCCACTAAATAAAGTAAATTCACTTACGAGGCCTTGTTCTCAAAGTAGTTTTAATCGATTAACATCAATCGGTGAAACTTACAACGCTAACCGTTGATTGCGGTGGCACTGGGATCAAGGCCTCTGTGCTTGATAAAACTGGAAAAGTTTTAATTGATTTTCCCTATCTAAAAACCCCATACCCATTATCACCTGCCAAATTAATAAAAATTATTGAAGATTTTGTTACAGCTGATAGCCGAATTAAGCGAGTCACAGTTGGCCTGCCAGGAATGATTAGAGATGGAAAAATTGTATTTATTCCGCACTATATAAATAAGAATGGTCCAAGGGGTGCGGTTGATCAACAATTAAAAAAAGCTTGGCATGGCTTTGATATGCAGGCAGGGCTGCAGAAAAAATTAAAGCTGCCAACCTTGGTTTTAAATGATGCTGAAGTACATGCTGCAGCAGTTATCAGCGGTATTGGATTAGAGACAGTACTAACCTTTGGCACTGGCTTAGGAAGTGCAATATTTAATAATGGTCAATTGGCCCCGCATCTTGAAATCTCACATGCAACTATTAGATACGGTAAATCAATTGACGCTTGGATCGGTGAGATCTCTCGTAGGCGTATGGGCAATCAACTTTGGTCAAGGAGAGTCAAAGCATTAATTGGTGAGTTATATCCGATGATTATTTGGGATAAGTTATATATTGGCGGTGGCAACTCATCAAGGATTAGTAAATCTGCTTTAAAAAGTTTTGATTATAAGGTGAAGATTATTCCAAACTCAGCCGGGGTTGCAGGTGGGGTTAAAGCCTGGGATTTGTTGACCTAGATTTCATCAGATAACTACCAACAGATAAGGTTAGGGATATGTCCGATATTGAATTAGGTCCTGGCAAGCGTGCTCGGGCGGCATACTCATTTGATGATATTGCGATAGTTCCATCTAGACGAACTAGAGATCCAGAGGAAGTTTCAATTACTTGGCAGATTGATGCTTATAAGTTTGATTTACCATTTATGGCAGCACCAATGGATTCTGTTGTTTCACCACTAACTGCAATTGAAATCGGTAAAGCAGGGGGTGTGGGTGTTTTAAATTTAGAGGGAATTTGGACTAGATATGAAGATGCCGAAAATCAATTAGTACAAATGTCAAAACTTACTGAGGACAAAGCAATTAAAAAAATGCAGGAGATATATTCCGCCCCAATTCAGCCCACTTTAATAAAAGAGCGAATTGCTCAAATCCGGGCAGCAGGAGTAGTAGTTGCAGGAGCACTTTCACCGCAACGAACTGCACAATTTCATAAAGCTGTTCTTGATGCTGGGGTAGATATATTTGTGATTCGTGGAACTACGGTTTCTGCTGAACATGTTTCAGATAAAGTCGCTCCGTTAAATTTGAAGAAATTCATTTATGAGTTGGATGTTCCAGTAATTGTTGGTGGTTGCGCTACAGCGCAAGGTGCTCAGCACTTGATGAGATCAGGGGCAGCTGGTGTTTTAGTTGGCTTTGGCGGCGGTTCAGCACACACTACAAAGAAAGTATTAGGAATATCAGTACCAATGGCCTCAGCAGTTGCTGAGGTGGCATCAGCACGGCGAGATTATTTAGAAGAATCTGGCGGCAGATATGTGCATGTGATTGCTGATGGTTCAGTTGGTTCTAGCGGTGAAATTGCAAAAGCAATTGCATGTGGCGCAGATGCAGTAATGATGGGTTCACCACTTGCAAAGGCAGCTGAGGCACCTGGTAAGGGTTGGCATTGGGGATTTGAGGCACACCATGGACAACTTCCACGTGGCAATAGGGTGCAAGTTGGAACGGTTGGCACTTTGGTGCAGGTATTAACTGGACCATCTCACACATCCGATGGGTCGATGAATCTATTTGGTGCACTGCGCAGATCAATGGCAACCTGTGGTTACTCAGATCTGAAGGAGTTTCAGCGGGTTGAGGTTATTGTTCAATCTTAATTGCTACCTGTGAAATCACTTAAAGTTTGACCTTAAATCAGATTAATTCACATATTTTTTTCCTTAAAGTAAAATACTCGATTACAATTATCAAATGCAAAAAATAACAAAACCGATTGCTTTCTTTGTAACACTTGTTATTTTATTTTTATTACCACCAGTTTCAGCGAATGCAGCGCCAAATAAACCAGCTGAAGTAAAATGTAAAAAAACTAATGCTAAAGGTAAGCCAGCCAAAAATATAGCCACACCTGAGATTAAAGAACCCTTCAAAAATAAAACCATGACCTTCACTACTAATTGCGGTGATATTGTGATTGCAGCGGATGGGATAAATGCACCAATAACTGTTACCGCTTTGTCGGCGCTAGCAAATAGTGGCTTTTTTAATAAAACAATCTGTCACCGGTTAGTAACAGATGGAATTTACGTCCTGCAGTGTGGGGATCCAACCGCCACTGGAATGGGTGGACCCAATTTTAAATACCGTGATGAAAATTTACCGTTGTTAACCTTAGAAAATTATCCTGCTGGAGTTGTGGCAATGGCTAATTCTGGGCCAAATACCAACGGTAGTCAGTTTTTTATTGTTTATGAAGATACTTCGATGAAATCAAGTTACACAATCTGGGGCAAGGTTATTCAAGGCTTAGATATTGTTAAAGCAATTGCAAAAGCAGGTGTTGCTGATGGAACAACTGATGGAATGCCAAAACAAACTATTGCAATTGAAAAGGTAAGAGTTCGTTAATTAGTACTTACAATCCTAAAGACTTCTGCAACAGATCCTGCTGGCAGGTTGTTAGCCTGAGCGTTTTTCTCCCCCCACTCACGAACCATATTTTCTAAGTTTTCATTATGAGCAGTTTGTGAAACATGTGCATGTAATGCCTGCATTTTTTTATCAAAAGTTGAAGTGATATCAACAAAATGATCTGGATTTACACTAGACATCACCCAGACCTCTTTTACTCGCCAAGGTTGTAATCCTTCGTCCTTTATTAAATCTTCAAATGCAAATGGGTTACGCGCATCTGGATAAACTGCTTGGATTGCTGCTTCTCCTGCTGCTAAATGATCTGGATGGGACGCCCCGATTCGATCCCAATTACGCTCTGGTGATTGAATAACCATGCGGTCAGGCTTAGTAATTCGAATTTGGCGCACAATATCTTTCCGCAGAGCGATTGTTGGTTCTAACCAACCATCACGGTAATTTAAAAAAGTAATATCACTTACACCAACCGCTTTTCCTGCCTCACGTTGCTCCCGTTGGCGAATCTTTGGCATTTCCTCCCGTGGCACAGTCAGATCTTCACCACCTTGATCTCCGTTGGTTGCAATGCAGTAGGAGACTTTAATTCCCTTGGCACTCCAAAGCGCAGTAGTTCCAGCTGCACCAAAGTCGCAATCATCTGGGTGAGCAACGACCACTAATACTCGCTCGATCTCACTGTCATTTAATGGCTCCATAATTGCCAACATTACCTCAGCAATTACCTATCTCTCACCGAGGGATAGACTTACCAATATGTCTGTGCTTACCGATGGTCTAAATCCTCAACAATTAGCAGCGGTAAAGCACTCTGGATCACCATTATTAGTTGTTGCTGGTGCTGGCTCTGGTAAAACGCGAGTATTAACCAGACGGGTGGCTTATTTATTAGCAGAGCGCAATGTTGCACCATATGAGGTATTAGCTATTACCTTCACTAATAAAGCAGCTGGGGAGATGAAGGAGCGGGTCACACATTTAGTTGGTGATCGAGCAAAGATGATGTGGGTATCAACCTTTCACTCAGCTTGCGTTCGAATCTTGCGCAGAGAGGCTGCATTACTTGGCTATACAAACTCATTCACAATATATGACCAAAGTGATTCATTAAGATTAGTCACCCTAGTAATGCGAGATCTAAATCTTGACGCCAAACGGTACGCCCCCAGAGCGGTAGCAGCATTAATCTCCCAAGCAAAAAATGAATTACTTGGCCCGGCTGATTATCTCAATCAGAGCAAAGATCACTTCCAAGAGATTGTTGCCCAAGTTTTTGCAATTTATCAAAAGCGATTATCAGCTGCTAACTCCATGGATTTTGATGATCTGATTGCTAAATCAGTTGAGGTAATGCAGCGATTTCCTGAGTGCAGGGCAAAGTATCGATCACGCTTTAAACATATCTTGGTAGATGAGTATCAAGACACAAATCATGCCCAGTATGTATTAATTAAAGAGTTAGTTGGCAGTGAGCAAGAAGGCTTTCCACCAGCAGAGCTTTGTGTTGTGGGAGATGCTGATCAATCGATCTACGCTTTTCGCGGAGCTAATATTCGTAATATTTTGCAGTTTGAAGCAGATTACCTAAATGCTAAAACTATTTTATTAGAGCAAAATTATCGATCTACCCAAAATATCTTAAATGCTGCTAACTCCGTAATTGCCAACAACGAAGGACGCAAAGAGAAGAATTTATGGTCTGAGGCTGGTGCTGGTGAGTTGATTACTGGATATGTGGCAGAAAGTGAACATGATGAGGCAGATTTTGTTGTTCAGCAAATCCGTAAATTACAAGAGTCAGGAAAATCTAATCCTGGGGATACCGCTATTTTTTATCGAACCAATGCCCAATCTCGAGTATTTGAAGAGGTATTTATGCGGGTAGCAATTCCCTACAAAGTAGTGGGCGGGGTAAGGTTTTATGAGCGAAAAGAGATTAAGGATTTTCTGGCCTACCTTCGCGTAATTGTAAATCCAAATGATGAAGTATCTATGCGCAGAATTATTAACACTCCCAAACGAGGCATTGGTGATCGAGCATTAGATCAATTAGATCTATACGCCCAAGCAAATAACATCTCTTTTTGGCAGGGGTTGTGTGAGGTTGAGAAGAACTCTGAGATCGCACCAAGATCGGCTGGCTCACTAGTTGAATTTGTTAAATTAATTCAATCCTTACAAACTTTAGTGGAGGCAAAAACTCGCCCCTCAGTAATTGCGCAAGCAACCCTTGAACAATCTGGTTTGTTAGCTGAGTTATCGCAGAGTAATGATCCACAAGATGAGGTNAGGATTGAGAACTTAGAGGAGTTAGTNGCAGTTGCAACTGAGTATGAAGAGGGTGAAGTAGATGAAGGTGAAGAGATTTCTTTAGTTGGCTTCTTAGAGGATGTNTCACTGGTTGCAGATGCTGATCAAATACCAGAGGGTGAGGATCATGGTGGTGTTGTAACCATGATGACACTGCACACCGCTAAAGGCTTAGAGTTTCCAACTGTTTTCTTAACCGGAATGGAGGAGGGAATTTTTCCACACTCTAGAACCCTTGGTGATCCAGATGAGTTACAAGAGGAGCGCCGGCTTGCCTACGTTGGCTTAACAAGGGCTAGGCAGAACTTATTTATTACCAGAGCTGAGTATCGATCATCTTGGGGAGCACCAAATTACAACCCAGCATCAAGGTTTTTAAGTGAGATTCCAGATTCAGTAATTGAATGGAATCAAACGGAGGAGAGATTTTCACCAATTAAAACATCAATTAAAAGATCATTCATTCCATCTAAAGCAACCGGCAAGATGAGTAATACGATGAAGCTTGAGGTGGGTGAGCGGGTTTCACACGACACTTTTGGATTAGGAACTGTAGTTGCAGTTACTGGTGAGGCAGATCGCGCCGAGGCAACTATTAATTTTGGCTCATTTGGTGAGAAGCGGCTACTACTTCGCTATGCACCAGTTGAGAAATTATAAATTTACTGGATATAACAATAGTATTACCACCTGAATCGGTGAGAAATTTGATCGGGGATAATTAGTGGATCTTTTCGAGTATCAAGCGCGCGATCTTTTCGAATCTCATCAGATACCAGTATTAGCTGGGGCGGTGGCAACTACACCAGAACAAGCTTATGAAGCAGCAACAAAAATTGGTGGCAAGGTCGTAGTTAAGGCGCAGGTAAAAGTAGGCGGCCGAGGTAAAGCAGGTGGAGTAAAACTTGCTGAAAACGCCAATGATGCAAAAGAAATAGCCAAAGTGATTTTAGGAATGGATATTAAAGGCCACACTGTAAACAAAGTAATGATTGCCCAAGCAGCCCCAATTGCATCTGAGTACTACTTAGCAATTTTATTAGACCGTGCTAATCGAAACTTTTTAGTGATGGCTTCCGTTGCTGGTGGTATGGAGATTGAAGAGGTGGCTCACAAGACGCCAGAAAAATTAGCAAAAGTTGGAATAAATCCAAATACTGGAATCGATAAGGTGAAAGCATTAGAGATTGTTAAAAGTGGTCAATTCCCAAGTGATATAGCTGATCAGGTTGCAGATGTTTTGATTAAGTTATGGAATGCATTTGTTAAAGAGGATGCAACTTTGATGGAGATAAACCCATTAGTAAAAACAGCAGATGGAAAGATTATTGCTTTAGATGGCAAGGTGACATTGGACGAGAATGCAGGGTTTAGACATCCAAACCATGAAGAGCTAGTTGATCATGCAGCTACAAATCCTTTAGAAAAACTAGCAAAAGAAAAAGATTTAAATTATGTAAAACTAGAGGGCCAGGTTGGAATAATTGGCAATGGGGCAGGCTTAGTGATGAGCACACTAGATGTTGTGGCTTACGCCGGTGAGAAATATGGTGTTAAGCCAGCAAACTTTTTAGATATTGGTGGTGGAGCATCTGCTGATGTTATGGCAAATGGGCTATCAATTATTTTAGGTGATAGCGATGTTAAAAGTGTTTTTGTAAATGTTTTTGGCGGTATTACTTCATGCGATGCGGTAGCAACTGGAATTGTGCAAGCACTTGAAATTCTTGGTGATAAAGCAACGAAACCAATTGTAGTAAGGCTTGATGGCAACAATGTTGAAGCAGGTCGTAAGATTTTAAATGATGCAAATCATCCACTGGTACAGCAGTTAGAAACTATGGATGGCGCAGCAGCAAAAGCGGCAGAGTTGGCAGGCAAATAATGTCTATCTTTGTAAACGAAAACACCAAAGTTATTGTGCAGGGAATGACTGGCTCTGAAGGAACTAAACACACAAAGCGGATGCTTAAGGCAGGGACAAAAATTGTTGCAGGTGTTACACCTGGTAAAGGTGGGCAAAGCGTTGATATGGATGGGAAGCAACTGCCAATATTTAATACGGTTAGTGAAGCTATATCTGCAACTGGTGCTAATGCATCAGTTGTCTTTGTACCACCAAAGTTTGCAAAAGCTGCAGTAATTGACGCAGTTGATGCTGAAATTGCATTGGTAGTTGTAATTACTGAAGGAATTCCAGTTCATGACGTGGCAGCTTTTTATGCTTACGCAGTGAGTAAAGGTAAAACTCAAATTCTTGGTCCAAACTGTCCTGGAATTATTACCCCAGGTAAATCAAATCTTGGAATTATTCCAGCTGATATCACTGGTCCAGGTGCGATTGGATTAGTTTCAAAGTCTGGAACTTTAACTTATCAAATGATGTTTGAGCTTAGAGATTTTGGATTCACTACAGCGGTTGGAATTGGCGGTGACCCAATAATTGGCACTACTCATATTGATTGTTTGCGCGCTTTTCAGGATGATCCAGAAACAAAAGCAATTGTGATGATTGGTGAGATTGGCGGTGATGCGGAGGAGAGAGCTGCGCTATTTATAAAGGAGTATGTAACAAAACCAGTAGTTGGTTATGTCGCTGGCTTTACCGCCCCAGAAGGTAAAACAATGGGACATGCTGGCGCAATAGTCTCTGGATCATCTGGAACTGCCGCGGCCAAAAAAGAAGCATTAGAGGCTGTCGGTGTTGCGGTTGGTAAAACACCAAGTGAAACCGCTAACTTGATGCGCAAGATATTGAATGGATAAATCGCAGATAGGAAAATAATGGTTGCGCGGGTTGTTGGGGTAACGCTGCAACAAGTAATCAGGTCAATATTAATAATCTTGTTTCCACTAGCTTTTATTACATTGTTTGCTTGGGCAACAGCTGGCAGTACCTATGGATCAACAGCAGATCCAATGCGGGCTGCTGTTTGGTTATGGTTGGGCTCACACCTGACTCCCTTTCACATAACAAGTAATGAAATAACTGGCTACCTTTCTTATTTACCAATCGGGGCAGCAATTCTGCCTTGGCTATCCATTCGTGTGGGCTATCGCAGAGTCGTAGAGATCATTGGTAATAAAAAAGTAAGCAGGGCATATTTTATTTTGTCCTATATTTTTATCTACTCTTTATTGGGATTTATCGCTTCAAATTCACAGGTGTCTATTGATTGGGGCCGTGGGTTAATTACTTTATTAATACTTTTATTACTAGCAACCTCAAGGGTTAAGGCTGAAAAGCTAACCAAATTGCCATGGCAGATGTTTTTACTGATGTTGGGTGTCGCTGGCTTTGTGTATTCAATCTCCTTAGCAATGAATTTTGGAATTGCTAAAAATCTTACAATTGTGATTCAACCAGGAATATTTGGTGGAATTTTACTGCTGCTATTGCAGATTTTATATTTACCAAATATCTTCTTTGCAACCTTAAGTTATATCTTAGGTGCTGGTTTTTCTCTAGGCAGTGCTACACAAATTACACCTTTTATATTCAACCTGCGTGAGATTCCAGCAATACCATTATTAGCAGCTTTACCAGCAGGTGAGAATCCATGGTTTGTGATTGCCACCATAATGCTGACAATTTATGCCTGGATTAATTTAAATAATATAAAGCAATTAAATTTAGATATAAAAAGTAAGCAGCAAATCTATATTAGATTCTTTGTCATATCGATTTTAGGAGCTGCAGTATTGGCATTTATAACCTCAGGCTCATTAATTTCTGCCAACATGTCACCAGTTGGGGTTAATCCTTTACATATAAGCGCAGTAGTTGCTGCACATCTTTTGCTAGTTTTGCTTCTGATTCAATTACTTCCTAGATTGGTCAAGAAGAAAGCTAAGCAAGGTAGGCTGGATATATGAGCGCTGTAATTATGGATGGTAAGGCGTTAGCTGCCCGATTGAAAGCTGAGATCACAGTTGAGGTACGTAAAGTTAAGTAAACAACCAGGACTTGGCACCATATTAGTTGGCGAGGATGCCGGTTCAAAGGCTTATGTTGATGGCAAACATACAGATTGTGCGCAGGTTGGAATTAAATCAATAAAGATTAATCTACCAGCAACTGCTAAAACCGCTGATATTTTAAAAGCGGTTGAAGATCTAAATCAAAATCCAGAGTGCTCTGGATTTATTGTGCAACTTCCGCTACCTAATGGGGTAAATACGGAGGAAATATTATTAGCGATAGATCCTAAAAAAGATGCCGATGGTTTGCACCCAATAAATCTTGGCATGTTGGTTCTAGGCAAAAATACACTCATTCCTTGCACACCAAAGGCAATCCTTGCTTTACTAAATGAATACAAAATTAAATTAGCTGGAATGAAAGTTTTAATTATTGGACGTGGTGCGACTGTGGGTCGCCCCCTTTCGATACTACTTTCACAGAAGCCAATAAACGCCACAGTTACTCTTGCTCACTCTGCCACCACAAACTTATTGGAGTTACTAAAAGAGGCAGATGTAGTAGTTGCCGCCCTTGGATCTGCACATTTCATTAAGCCTGCAATGGTTAAAAAAGGTGCGACCCTAGTTGATGTGGGTATCACTCGAACACCACAGGGACTCTTGGGTGATATTGATCCAGCAGTTTCAGATATCTGCTCCTACTTTGCGCCAATGCCAGGTGGAGTTGGACCTATGACTAGGGCGATGTTATTGAGCAATTTAGTTGAGTTAGCAAAACAATGAAAAAGTCTTTTTCCTCAAATCAGATTAGAAATTTCTCATTAATAATTGTGGTGATTGGTGTAATCATTGGAATCACTGGCGCGGTTCGCACAGGATCAGTTGTCTTATCACTTGGTGCTTCTGCCTTTATCATAGATAGGTATTCACAGCAAAAAGTAAAGCGAAAGATTGAACTAATTTTGCCAATACTTATCTGCATCTCATTGTTTGGATTGGCGCTCTCACTGCCCAATGCCAGGTAGAAAGATGCGGATTTAGTTGATTGGACATAAATCAGTAATATTAGAGGTCGGCGGTGAAAGGATTCAATGAGTAGATCTGGAAAAGTAACAGTTGTCGGAGCTGGGTTTTATGGATCAACTACCGCACTGAGATTAGCCGAGTATGACCTTTTTGAAACAGTAGTTCTAACTGACATCGTAGAAGGAAAGCCTGAAGGTTTAGCTTTAGATATAAATCAATCACGGTCAATTGAAAATTTTGAAACAAAGGTAATTGGCGCAACTACTACTGCAGATGGCGGTGGCTATGAAAAAACCGCTAATTCAGATGTCGTAGTTATTACCGCTGGCTTACCCCGCAAACCAGGTATGAGTCGAATGGATTTAATTGGGATTAATGCTGGAATTGTCCGCGGAGTTGCTGAAAATATTGCTAAGCACTCCCCGAATGCAGTGGTAATCGTAGTTTCTAATCCGCTAGATGAAATGACCGCTCTGGCCCAAATTGCCACCAAATTTTCCTATAACAAAGTTATGGGACAAGCTGGAATGTTGGATACTGCAAGATTTACTAATTTTGTTGCGGAAAAATGTGGGGTTGCAATCTCAGCTGTTAAAACTTTAACCCTGGGATCACATGGGGAAACTATGGTGCCAGTGCCTAGCCGGTGCACGGTTAACGGAAAAGTACTTACTGATGTTTTATCAGCTGATGAGATTAAAGATCTAGTTGATCGCACCAGAAATGGTGGGGCAGAGATTGTGGCATTGTTAAAAACAGGCTCTGCTTACTACGCACCATCTGCTGCCGCTGCCCGAATGGCAAAGGCGGTAATCACCAATTCAAATGAAGTGATGCCAGTTTGTGCTTGGGTTAATGGTGAGTATGGGATCTCTGGAGTGTATTTAGGTGTTGAGGCCCAAATCGGTAAACAAGGTATTACCAAAGTGGTTGAGAGTAATTTGACCACAGAGGAGCTCACATCATTAAAGGCAGCAGCAGAGGCAGTACGCACAAAGCAAGCGGATGTTAAAAATCTATAAGGTGAAATGAGTGAGCATGAATAAAATCAAGGTAGTCGGAACTGTTGTTGAATTAGATGGCGATGAGATGACTCGAATAATCTGGCAGTTCATTAAAGACTCATTAATTCTGCCTTATCTTGATCTAAATCTTGAGTATTACGACCTTGGAATCCAATACCGCGATAAGACTGATGATCAAGTAACTATTGATTCAGCCCTTGCAATCCAAAAGCATGGTGTGGGAGTTAAATGCGCAACTATTACTCCAGATGAGGCACGGGTTAAAGAGTTTAATTTAAAGAAGATGTGGAAGTCACCTAACGGAACTGTTCGAAATATCCTCGGTGGAGTTATTTTCCGGGAGCCGATTATCATTAAAAATGTACCGCGCTTGATTCCACATTGGACCAAACCAATTGTGATCGGCCGGCACGCCTTTGGCGATCAATACAAAGCAACTGATTTTCGGGTACCAGGTGCTGGAAAACTAACGGTTACCTTCACTCCAGAAGATGGTTCAAAGCCAATGGAGTTTAATGTCTTTGATTTTCCATCATCAGGGGTGGCAATGGCGATGTATAACCTAGATGATTCAATTCGTGATTTTGCTAGAGCCTCATTTAATTATGGCCTTATAAGAAAGTATCCAGTCTTTCTCTCCACAAAAAATACAATTCTGAAGGCTTACGATGGCAGATTTAAGGATATTTTCGCTGAAGTTTTTGAAAAAGAGTTCAAGGCTGATTTTGCTAAAAATAACTTAGAGTATGACCACCGATTAATCGATGACATGGTTGCCACCTCACTTCGTTGGGAGGGTGGTTATATCTGGGCTTGTAAGAATTATGATGGTGATGTTCAATCTGACACCGTTGCGCAAGGTTATGGCTCACTTGGCCTTATGACATCCGTACTTATGACACCTGATGGTAAAACCGTGGAAGCAGAGGCAGCGCACGGCACAGTTACTAGGCATTATCGTGATCACCAAGCTGGTAAACCAACATCTACTAATCCAATTGCATCCATCTTTGCTTGGACTCAAGGTTTATCTCATCGTGCAAAGTTAGATAACACGCCAAAGGTTGCCGAGTTTGCAAAGACTTTAGAGCGCGTATGTATTGAAACTGTTGAAAGTGGAAAAATGACAAAAGATCTTGCACTTTTAATTAGTAAGGATGCACCTTGGCTTAATACTCAGGAGTTTCTAGCTGCAATTGATGATAATTTAAAGCAGGCAATGGCGTAAGGGATTAAATAAAAAAACCCCACTTTGAGTTAGTGGGGTTTTTTTGTTAATAATTAATTTAAGCGTTTACCAGATGCAGCATCAAATAGGTGAACAATATTTGAATTCACACCCACAGTTACTGTTTGACCTGGCTTTGGTGGGCTCTTTGGATCCCAGCGAATAATTACCTGACCAAGCTCCTCACTTGTGTTGGCAAACTTAAGTGATTTATCAACTGGCTTACCGTAAACAAATGCATCGGCGCCTAATTCTTCAACCACCTCAACAGCTACCTCAAAACCGGTAGTGGCAGGTGCGAAGCCCTCTGGCCTAATACCAACTGTTACAGATGAGCTAGCAGATGAAGGAACAGCAATACCAAGACTTCCCAGCATTGCTTTGCCACCAGAGACTGGCGCAGTTAATAGATTCATTGCAGGTGAGCCAATAAATCCAGCCACAAATGCATTTTGTGGTTTTTCATAAAGATTTCTTGGGGTATCAACCTGCTGTAAGACTCCATCTTTTAATACCGCAACTCGATCACCCATTGTCATCGCTTCCACCTGATCATGTGTCACATAAACAGTTGTAATTCCAAGCCTGCGTTGTAGCGCTGCAATTTGGGTTCTAGTTGCGACGCGAAGCTTGGCATCAAGGTTTGATAATGGCTCATCCATTAAGAAGACCTGTGGCTCGCGCACAATCGCTCTACCCATAGCAACTCGCTGGCGTTGTCCACCTGATAATGCTTTTGGTTTACGATCTAAATAATCCTCTAAATCTAATAATTTGGCTGCATCTTTTACTCGACGATCACGCTCTTCCTTAGCGATGCCAGCAATCTTTAATGCAAATCCCATATTTTCAGCAACTGACATATGTGGATAGAGGGCGTATGACTGAAAGACCATNGCAATATCACGATCTTTTGGTGCAACATTTGTTACATCTTTATCACCAATGNGAATTGATCCAGTNTCTATTTCTTCTAGACCAGCTAACATGCGAAGTGATGTAGATTTTCCGCAACCAGATGGTCCAACTAATACCAGAAACTCACCATCATTTACGGTGAGATCTAATTTATCTACTGCAGGTTTTGTTGTGCCGGGATAGATTCGAGATGCTTGTGAAAATACAACTGATGCCATGATTAATAACTCCTTCTTCCGGGCAGGTACGCGCCCGACGATCCGTTGGATGAAGGTCTCACGGTTGTGAGAGTTGGCAAAGGCTACGACAGAACAGGTAAAAAAGGGAAGGGTGGGGCGTAAATTACGCCTGCCGGCTGGGATCCCAGCGCAAATAGATATCATTAGAGATATGGCTGATGGTGCTTTAATAAGTATCGCAATCGTTTTGGGCCTAATTGCCTTGGGTGGAATCTTTGTTGCCGCTGAGATTGCTTTGATATCTCTTCGCGAGTCACAGGTAAAGCAGCTTGCTAGTAAAGGCAAGCGTGGGGCGCGGGTAGCAAAATTAGCCTCAAACCCAAATCGCTTCCTTGCGGCAGTACAGGTTGGCATAACGCTGTGCGGTTTTTTATCAGCCGCCTTCGGCGCTGAACAATTAGGTACCTATGTCATACCTGCTTTAAAGCAGGCTGGTTTTTCAGAGCAGGCGAGTGAGATTTTATCAATTGTTGGTATCACCTTAGTAATTGTTTATATCTCGCTAGTATTTGGTGAGTTAGTTCCAAAGCGGCTGGCATTATTTAAAACTGAAAAAATTGCACTCGCTACCGCTGCGATTATCGATCGAGTTGCTATTGTTTTTAAACCAATAATTTGGCTACTTTCACATTCGACAGATTTAATTGTAAAAATTTTTGGCATTACCGCGCAAAGTGAGCGAACTAAAATTTCTGATGTGGAGTTAATGGAGTTAGTAAGTGGTCATACTGATTTAAGCGCTGAAGAGCGAGAGATTGTGGAGGAGGTATTTAACACCTCTGATCGTCTTATTCATGAGGTTATGGTTCCTAGAACTGAGGTTGATTTTCTTGATGCCTCATTAACTATCTCAGAGGCCAGAAAGAGTGCAGCTGAGTTGGCACACTCACGTTATCCAGTTGTGCGCGGCAGCAGTGATGAGATCATTGGCTTTTTGCATGTTCGCGATTTATTAAACCCAAAGTTGGATGATGCTCAAATTACAATTATGGAGATTATTCGAAATGTAATCTTTCTGCCTGGCACCAAAGGGGTATTACCTGCCCTAACTGAGATGCGCAGTAAACGACAACATATTGCAATTGTGCTTGATGAGTACGGCGGAACTGATGGCATCATCACCTTAGAAAATCTAGTTGAGTGCTTAATTGGTGAGATTCATGATGAGTACGACGGCCATGAGAGTGAGCCAAAACCCGAACAACGCACAGGAGATATTGAGATTGATGGCTTAACCTCATTGGAAGATCTAGCGGACTTAACTGGCATAACTCTGCCAGAGGGTCCATATGAAACAGTGAGCGGATTTGTGATGAATTACTTAGGACGGATTGCCCAAGTTGGTGATGTGGTTCGAATTAGTAGTGCACGCTTTACAATTACCAGCATGATCGGCAAACGGGTAGGTCAGATATTACTTTCTAAAGAAGACCGTAAATAATGAGTAAAAAAAGAGTCTTATCTGGGATCCAACCAACCCATGATTCATTCCACTTAGGAAATTATTTAGGTGCACTTAAGCAGTGGGTTGAGTTCCAAAAGGATAGTGATGCCTTTTATTGCGTGGTAGATCTACATGCGCTGACAGTTGAAACCGACCCAAAGTTATTAGAACAGCGCACCCTGTTATCAGTTGCCCAGTTGCTAGCAATCGGGCTAGATCCAAAACAGTGCACATTATTTATTCAGTCGCATGTGCCAGCGCACAACCAACTGGCATGGGTGTTGGAGTGCATTACTGGCTTTGGTGAAGCTGGGCGAATGACGCAATTTAAAGATAAGTCGCAAAAGGGTGGCACCGATAGAACCAATGTTGGTTTGTTTACCTATCCAATTTTGCAAGCTGCCGACATTTTGTTGTATCAGGCAGATTTCGTCCCAGTTGGTGAAGATCAACGCCAACACATTGAATTGACTAGGGATTTAGGACAGAGGTTTAATAATAAATACCAAGAGGTGTTCACGATTCCCGCTCCACAGATTATTAAATCGTTAGCAAAAATAAATGATCTGCAAGATCCAAATGCCAAAATGAGCAAATCTGCATCATCAATGGCTGGAGTAATTGAGTTGCTAGATTCATCTGATTCAATAATTAAGAAATTCAAATCAAGTGTTACTGATGCCGGCAAAGAGATTAAATTTGATGAACAGAGTAAGCCAGGTATTTCAAATCTATTGACCATTGCATCGGCGCTATCTGGAAAAACCATCAAAGATTTAGAAAATGAGTACGCTGGTAAAGGATATGGTGATTTCAAACTTCAAGTAGCTGAAATTGCAGTTGAGGTAATCAATCCAATCCGAATACGGACACAGGAGTTGATGGCTGATAAAGCTGCGTTGTTACAGCTTTTAAAAAATGGTGCAGATAAAGCCAACCAAGTTGCGAGTAAGACATTAGCCGATGTCTATACCGCCTTAGGTCTGATCAAAAATGGCTAAGCGCTTTGCTTATCTGCTTCTTACGCTTTTATTTTCCGCAACCTTATTAATACCAAATACCAATGCTGCAACGCCAAAAAAGATTGCAATTGCATATGATGTTGGTGGCCGGGGTGATAACGGGAGTAATGATTTAGCAGCTGCAGGGCTTGAACGCGCGATCAAAAAACACAAGCTATCTCGCTTAGATATCAGAGAACAGATCACCGACGGCACATTGGGTGATCGAATCACCAGAGTGAGATTTTTAGCACGAAATAAGTATCAATTAATTATCTGTGTTGGATCAGGATACGCCGATACCGTCGACGGATTTCAAATGAGTTTCCCAACACTCAATTTGCAATTATTGATGATGAATCAGTTGCCATGACCAATGTTTCAAATCTTTCATTTGCAACAAATGAAGGAGTTTATCTAGCAGGAGCAGCACTAGCACTTGCCAGCAAGAGTGGAAAAATAGGATTTATCGGTGATAAATCTGAGGCATCATCTGAAAGACACTTAGCGTTATTTACTAAAGGTGCCACAGCAGGTAATGCCAAGGTAACTGTAAGTAGCAAGTTAGTGGATACGCAGGCCACCAGTGAGGTCAGGACATTGGTTAGTGATGGCGTTGACCAGATTTTTTCTAATTGGTCTAATACAGATGAAGTAATCTCAACTGGTGCCTCCTTTAACAGTGGCAGTAAGCGGGTATTAATCTCTGGGATCTTGCCGGATCAATACTTCTTAAACTTTTCTGCTGGAAAAAAGAATCAGTATTTAACGGTAAGAAAACGGTTTGATCTTGCGGTCGANCAGATAATTGCAGCTGAATTAGCTGATAAAAATATGCTAGAAATATTGGATTCAAAACAAGGCATATACGGCCATCGCTACAACCTTAAAGATGGTGGCGTATCTGTGAGGTTGGTGAGTGGTGGCGCATTTGGAGCAAAGATCAGCAAAATATCTAACGATTTGAAGGCAGGGCGAGTAAAAAACCTTTCTTAAATCTTCAAAAGCGCCTAAAACTTTAAACTCTCTATTTAGAGTTGAAGTAATTCTAAAGAAATCGTAATCAACGCCATCCCAACTCCTGTCGGTAAGCCACTGCCATCACCGATAAGGTCAGCACACAACTTACCCATATTTCTTGGGTCCTAGTCCTTGGGAGGGATTTTGAAAAAATCATACAAAGTAGTCGTGGCTATCGCAGCCGCATCATTAATGACCACAATGGCTGTTACACCGGCAGCAAATGCCGCAACCAAGCAAAAGGTTTGTGTAGCACTAGATACAGCTGGAATTAATGACAAGTCGTTCAACCAAACCTCATATGAGGGTGCAAAGCTTGCTCTAAAAGCTGGCTACGCATCATCAATTGAATACTTACCAGCAAAGTCAAATGCTGACTACGCACCAAATATTAAAAAGTTTTTAGATAAGAAGTGCACACTGATCGTCGGTGTTGGCTATTTACTTGGCGATGCTTTTGCTGCTGCCGCACCTGCTAATCCTTCAGTTAACTTTGCACTAGTTGATGGATGGTCTTCAGGAAAAAACCAAAAGGGAATTACCTACAAGACTGACGAAAACTCATTCGTAGTTGGCTACCTNGCNGCTGGCATGAGCAAGACTGGCAAAGTTGCAACTTATGGTGGAATTCAGATTCCAACCGTAACAATCTTCATGGAAGGTTATGCAAGAGGAGTCCAGTATTACAACGATGTAAAGAACAAGAATGTTGAAGTACTTGGTTGGAATACAAAGACTAAGACTGGAACATTCCTTGGTAGCTTTGATGACACAACCAAAGCACTACAAACCTCAATCTCATTTGAGCAACAGGGTGCAGATGTAATTTTCCCAGTTGCCGGTGGAATGCAAGCCACAACTGCTGCAAATAGCGCAAAGACAAAGAAATCTAACGTTATTTGGGTGGATGCAAAGGTTATGGATACAGGCAAGCAATACGCAAGCGTTACTCCAGTTTCAGCTCTAAAGGGCTTAGCTGAAGGCGTATTGGCTGTAACTAAAGAAGCATATGATGGAAAATTCTCAAGCAAAGAGTATGTAGGAAAACTTAGCAACAAGGGTGTTGGCTTTGTAATTACTCCAGCTTGGGCAAAGAAGATTCCAGCCTCATTGCAAAGTGAAGTAAAAGATCTAGCTGCAGATATCGCTGCTGGATCTATTGATGTAAACAATGCGTAATCGACTATAAATTTAGTCGAGCACTATTTCTGGGTGAGTTAGATTTCTAACTCACCCAGTTACATTGAGGAGTAGGTAATGCCCTTAGAGTTAAGGGGAGTATCCAAAAGTTTTGGCAATTTAATTGCAAATGACCAAATAAATTTAAAGGTTGAAAAAGGCGAAATTCACGCCATCCTTGGTGAAAATGGTGCCGGCAAATCTACTTTAATGAATATTGTTTACGGTCTATTGCAGCCAGATTCTGGCGAGATACTAGTTGATGATCAACCCGTAAAAATCTATGAACCATCAGATGCAATTAAGCATGGTATTGGTATGGTGCACCAGCATTTCATGTTAATTCCAGTATTTACGGTTGCAGAAAATATCGCGCTTGGGCGTGAAAAATCTAGATTTGGCATTATGAGTTTGGTAGATATTAAAACAAAAATTAAGAAGTTATCTGATGAGTTTAAATTTGATATTGACCCAGATGCGATTATTGAAGATTTACCCGTTGGAGTTCAACAACGAGTTGAGATAGTTAAAGCTCTTATGTATGACGCCAAAGTTTTGATCTTAGATGAACCAACTGCAGTGCTAACTCCTCAGGAAACTGATGAGTTGCTCAATGTGATGAAGGTCTTAAAATCTAAGGGAACATCAATTATTTTTATCACCCATAAACTTAGAGAAGTTAAGGAGGTGGCCGATAAGATAACAATTATTAGGTTGGGCAAGGTAGTAGGAACTCAATTGCCAACCGTTTCACAAGAAGAGTTAGCTAATCTGATGGTGGGACGCCAAGTTGATTTGGCGCCGAATAAAACAGCTTTTAACCCTGGTGCTAATGTCCTAGAGATCAACAAATTAAATATATTTAATGATGCTGGTCGTAAAGTTGTGAACAATCTTTCGTTGAATATTCGTGCCGGAGAGATTGTTGCAATTGCGGGCGTGCAGGGTAACGGACAATCTGAATTAGCAAGGGCGCTAGTTAACCTTGAGAAACATTCATCTGGTTCCATAAAATTGAATGGGCAAGAGATTATAGGTTTTACGGTGAGAGACTCGTTGCGGGCCGGAATTGCCTATATTCCAGAATCTCGTGAGTTGGATGGATTAATCTCCACTTTTACAATCACAGAAAACTTAATTTTGGATGTTCACGACTTAGAACCTGTTGCAAGCAGAGGACAACTCAATAGAGCTTACATTGAAAATAATGCCACAACATTGGTAAAAGAGTTTGATGTTAGAACTCAAAGCATCGAGGATAATTCTTCTTCTCTCTCTGGTGGAAATAAGCAGAAGGTTGTACTTGCTCGAGAGCTATCACGCGAGGTTAAGTTGGTTGTTGCCGCACAACCTACGAGAGGATTAGATGTTGGTTCGATTGAATTTGTTTATGAAAAACTACTTACTGAGCGGGCTAATAAAAAAGCGATATTGCTAATTAGTAGTGAGCTAGATGAGGTAATGGAGCTGGCCGACCGAATTGCGGTAATTTATAAAGGTGAAATTGTTGGAGTTGTGGATTCCAATGTTTCTAGAGAAAAACTAGGCTTAATGATGGCAGGCATCAAATGATTTCAAGATTTTTCACAGGACTAAGAAAAAATGCATTACTACCTTTCTTATCTTTTGTTTTTGCCTTTTTTATTGGCGGCATAATCATTGTTCTTTCAGATCCCGTAATTATGGGACAACTAAGTTCACCTGGAAAATTCTTAACCTCGGCAGGATCAAGAATTGGTAATTCTTATTTGGCAATATTCCAAGGTTCAATTTACGATGTTAATCTGGCAAGGGAATCTGGAGTTTTTCGTGGGTTCTATCCACTGTCAGAAACAATTGTTACTGCGGTTCCACTTTTATTTGCGGGCTTGGCAGTGGCTCTAGCATTTAGATCAGGCTTATTCAACATCGGAGCGCAGGGACAATTTATTTTTGGTGCGATTGGTGCTTCTTATGTTGGCTTTGCTTATGAGTTACCACCACTGCTACATGTGCCACTTATATTAATAGCTGGAATAGTTCTAGGTGGTTTATTTGGTGGGTTTGTAGGTTTACTTAAAGCAAAAACAGGAGCNCACGAAGTAATTGTGACNATTATGCTCAATTATATNGCCTCNTTATTCGTTCTTTGGTTGCTAAAAACTCAAGCATTTTTACGAGCNGAACGGCAAGACCCGATTGCACCTGAGGTAAATAGCAGCGCTCAGTTACCAAAAATATTTGGTGGAGATTTAAGATTACATTTTGGAATATTTATAGCACTAGCAACTACCTGGTTTGTTTGGTGGCTATTAACAAGAAGCACTATTGGCTTTAAATTTAGAGCAGTTGGGGCAAACTCAAATGCAGCTCGTACAGCAGGAATTTCAGTTCCATTCGTAACTACTGCAACGATGTTTATCAGTGGCGGTTTGGCTGGATTAGGTGGAGCGGTACATTTAATTGGCACCGAGTACGCCCTAACTGCCGGGATTGCTGGCAGCATTGGTTTTGATGCAATTACGGTAGCTTTACTTGGACAAGCAACTCCAATTGGAACTTTACTTGGAGCATTACTCTTTGGAGCACTACAAACTGGTAGTAGAACTTTGCTTTCCAATACTGGTACACCATCAGAAATTGTTCAGGTTATTCAAGCATTAATAGTCTTATTTATTGCAACTCCGATGCTGCTAAAGCGAGTTTTCAGATTGAAAAATACAGTTGAATCTAAGGCATTAACTGCTAAAGGTTGGAACGGCTAATGGCAGAGTTGAATTTAGTACAAAAACGCAAGCAAAAGAGTGTTTATACGATGTTGGTTCTGTTCGGAATTTTCACCACTATTTTCTTTCTAACATCAAATAAGACTGAACCAATAACCTTTGGATTCATTCTTGGGGATGAATTTAAGTTGTTAAGTGAGTGG
>JGI12547J11936_1000048_pt1 | contig 23502 bp, 29 predicted proteins | sample LakEriepJuly2011_2_FD_11936 | JGI IMG/M metagenome (IMG submission 11936)
ACTATCTTTTTGAAATAAAGTAACATTACCAACAAGTGCAAAAAATTTATTATTTGGTCCAAAATGAAATCCAAATGGAGCACCAGAATCTCCACCTGCTAATTCTTCATTTGAACTTGAACTAATTATTGTTATATCTTTGAAAATATTTGTATACAACTTATCAGGAACTGCATCCATATTTTTTAATAATGATGTATTAAACAATTCAGTACTATTTATAAAATGATCTAAAAAACTTGTATATTCAATATCATTTTTGTATAGTAATAATAAATCACTATTTTTTGTAATTTGTTTTTTAACTACTTCAAATTTTTTACCATAGTTACTTCTAGTAAAACATGATATTTGACAATAACATATTAATTCAAAACCATCTGGTAAATCCTTTGGATTTGATAAAATAAAAATATTAGATGCAGAAACATATGGTTCTTTATGTATAACAATTGCTCTATCTAAATATGTTTTATCTTGTACAAATCCTAAATTTATAGAGTTTTTAAAAGGAGATTCAACTATTTCTTTCCTTTGTGGATATCTAATATTTTTTGGATCATCATGTTTTCTATCTTCCACACTATTTTGTACACTATTTTGTACACAATGACCTGCTGTAAAAATAATATTATCTGATATTTGCAAACCACTACAAATGCTAGTATCATTATAACCTAAACTAACAAATAAATCACTAACTGGTCTATTTACTTCAAAATGCCAGTAATCTCTAGGATCAGAATTATTTGGTATAGGTGATATAGCAGATGGATTAATAAAAGTAAGTCCAGATCTAATATGTTTAGGTATTAGTCTATCATGCACTGTATATAAAACATACTTGTCCATAAAATTATCTATTATATACTGTACACGCATATTACATAATTCTTGATAAAGATCAAATTTAGTAACTTTATTATATCTATGAGCTTCCACAATAAAATCATAGTCTAATTCTTTTATTTCTTTATTAATACGTACAGATCCAACAATTGTACTATCAGATTGATTCAATGCATAAATAAAATCATTTGTTTTTGCGCTTACATTTACTGTTGTATCCCATCCTGGTTCTTTTGTATAAAGATTAGTTAGACTCTGATTAATTTCTTGTGTTTTATTTTGAGATTGTAAATTCCCTAAATTTAATAAGTTTAATGTTTCAAGTTTAGTATTTGTATATAACCAATATGTATATACCATATTATTATTATACCTAGATAAAAAATTGAAAAATTAAGATATTAAATTATTCTTATTATAACCCATACAATCCATATAAAAATGTCAATTCTAACAACTCAAATTAAAGAATCTAGTTCTCAATCTAAAATTGAACTTTGTGTAAGTATTAAGGATAATATCCATGACAACCATTATTCTAATGCTAGACTTTCGCAGGGATATTATCATTACGCCATTGTTTTGCCATCGAGGCAGAGCAGTGGCTGGTGCGAAAAAGTTGGCTATTGGAACTAATTCTAATAGCAAGTTTAAATTTATGCCATCTACTCATGCGGAAGTTAATGCTATTCAAAAGATAAAGAATAAAAAAAATAAGCCAAAAAAGTTAGATATTGTTGTTGTGCGTTTTACCAAGTTAGGAACTCTTGCTGAATCTAGACCATGTTATCACTGTTTGTGTTTTATGGAAAGGTCTGGTCTTGATATTCGTAATATTTATTATTCAACTAGTGAGGGAATTATTGCTAAAGAAAAACTTTGTGAAATGAGATCAAACCCTATTACTTGTGTATCATCTGGAATGAGAAATTTAAAATTCTGTAAAGATCAAGCTAAAAATAGCTAAATTTTGTTTTATTTGAGAATTAGATTATTAAATAATTTGTTTAGATCATCAGTTGGTTCTAGATTAAACTCTATTAACTTTTTATAATTAGATCTCAAATAATATATTGGTTTTGGTCTATTATTAAATAGATCAGATAAATTTGATGAAATTGCATTTGAATTCAAAATCATATTTTCTGGAATTGTCCAGTATAATATTTTATATTTGAGCAAATTAATTAATGGTAATTTTTTTAACACATAAAAATTAATAATTATATTTGAATCAAAACTTATTTTTCCAGTCCATTTTACAATAATATTTGAAAGATCTAATGTATATTCTTTAGGTTCTAATGTAGGTAGAATTATAGATTTGTCTGAAGAATTTACAGATAAAAATTTAATACTTTTACATTTGCAACATTCTGTCTGTTCAGCCAATAGATATATTTGTACTTGGGTGTTTTGATTGGTTTTAGAATCATACACATACTTGTGTAAAAAAACAGATCTACAAGATCTAGTTATTGATTTATTAGATTCTTTAACCATAATATTATATTTGATATATAAATTAATTTCATTAGTAAAGTGATTATTTTTACAATTATTTATGAATTTTTACATTAAATAAACTTGCCCTTTTTCAACTCGTAATTTGTAATCCCATATAATTCCAGTTGAATCAAGCTGATCTTTAGACATATGTGAAACCATTATTATAGTATAGTTTGAGTATTTCTTAAATATATTTTTTAAAACTTGTATTGTTGTACATGGGTCAGATCCTTGCTCTGGCTCGTCCATAATAAGGATTTGTTTTTTAAATTTGCTAATCTCATATANTCTAGTTGCTAAAATCAATCTATTTTTTTGTCCTCCTGATATTTTTTCATCTAATTCACAATCATATAGAGATTTTGGTTCATTTGGGTCTAACAAGTTTGACTTTAAAAACTCAATTTCATCCTCTTCAAATGTATCTACTAAATGTGAATAGATGATCAAGTCATCTGGTTCATCTTTAAAGTAGTTTCGGATAGTTACTTGACATGATGGCATTTTTTCCTTAATATTTTGAAACATATCAGCCATGCACCAATAATAATTTTCAGGATTGGCTTCAGATAATACAACCCCATCAATTTTTCCAGTTAGCCCATCCATTAAAGTAGATTTACCATGACCAGACTTTCCTTGAATAAGAATTTTTGTTCCGGGCCTTAAGGATATTTTGAAATCACATTTAACAGTAAATTTTAATCTTGAAATGTTTACTGAACAGATTTCTAGATTTGAACTAGGTGTCAAACGTTCTGGTTCAATCATCATAACACATCCAGACCAAAAATCAATGTATAATTCGATATCACTAATATATCTATTATATTGGGTCAAAAAATGACCAATAGATTGAATACAATTAGTTAATTGAGATATCATCATATTCATCAAAATAAAATTTGAAGTGCTAGATGAACTAATCCAATTGATACATACACATATTATTACATTTGTCCACATAATAATTAACTGAATTGAATGCCAACGTTTTGTCATTTCTTGGTTTATAGAATTTTTTGTATCATATAAACTTTCCATATATTCTGGTCCTCTTTCTTTATACTGAAATGGAATTGAGTTTAACTCGATCAAACTTTGGATTTGTTGTTTCTTCTTTTTATTACTTTTCTGAGATGAAGTAAAATTTATCTGGGATTGTTTAATCCATTTGAAGTAAATTGTAGGTATTATGATACATACAAATAAAAGTAACTTTCCAAAGCCTTTGGTAATAAATATAAAAGCGACAGAGAATCCAGTTCCTAATAAATGTAATACACATGGTAAACCCCACTCAAATATCATGTGTATAGAATTAGATGTATCATTTATTAAATTTTTTAATTTACTAAATGGCTTACATATTTTTGATTCAAAACTCAGTTGGTAATATTTTTTTATACTGGTGCTCTGGATAGAATTATATATGTATTTTTCAATTAACAACTTGCGTTTATCAAAATAGTTTGAAACACCAGCTTTAACAAGTTCAAGAAAAAGATAATATTTTATGAAATTAGTAGACCCCGAAATTATCTGTCCAAGTAACATTGTTGATATTATAGGAAATACAATACATTTCAAACACATAATCAAACAAATGAACCACAACCCGGGTATTTGTATGTATAAAGTCCAAATCCATTGATAGGGTGTCAAAGCAAAAATTTGATTCATTATTTATTTAATCTAATGACTGAAAATACACAGTTAAAATATATCTTCAATTTTTTCTGGTACAACAAGCCATAATAGCCATAAAAAAATTGCATTTTACTTGTCTTGTTTATTATTTTTATTAAATAATTATATTAAAACTAATGAATCAAATTGTCCCTCCTCAAACAAATGAATGCAAGTATGTATGCGATTATGGAACTATTTATGATTATATTATTGGACAGATGATTATTCTTGCACTAATATATATTTATATTATATCTTCAAATCAAATTTATCAACAAACCTTAAAAATAGTACAAAATTTGGATAAAGAAATTACTGAACTTAAAAATTCGTTTGGATATTTAAAATCATCTACACCTGGTATATATATTAATATTAATTCTAACACACAAACAGATGATGAAGAAATTGATGTTAAATTAGAGTCAGGCAATGAAGAGTCAGATAACTACGATGATCTTCCCGAGTTAGTAGATTGTGAAGATGATGACGATGATGAAGATGACGATGAAGAAGATGATGAAGAAGATGATGAAGAAGATGATGAAGAAGATGATGAAGAAGATGATGAAGATGATGAAGATTATAATCCAGATTTGCCAGATAATTAATAGTTGAATAATTATTTGTTTTTTTATACAAAGTATTTTGCATATCTATTTAAATACGTTAAATAAAATATGTCCATTCACCCTTATATATTTTAAATTTTTTTCCTTTGTGTTCAAATCTATCTAAAAATTCATATAATATTTTTGAGAGAACTGCGCGTATTATAATACTTGATGTTTCTTTAGGAACATTATCAATTAATTGGGTTAAAAAAAGTTTACATAATCCATGTTTTCTATATTTCTCATTAACATATATTTCATACACTATAATTTGATTTAAAGATTCTTTCTCTTTTATCCATGTGATATAGCCAAATTCATTTGTAATTTCAGTTTTATCAAGAGGATATGTTTGATAGTTATTTACCCATTGGCTAATTATATCAAGCCAAAACATTTTAGTAATTAATATAAAAATACATATTTGTTTATATTAATTTGTTTGTATTAATTAGATAATCTTAATATTTTCATACCAGTTTGATAATTTAATTTCATTTAATTTAATAAACTCCTCAAACTCTTCATAGTTATAAAAATATACTAATTCATCAGATTCATTCTTTACTAATCCATAAGATATTGTTTGACTTTGAGCATCTAGATCAAAATAAGGTGCATATACAATCCAATCTAAACAATCTTGAATAGTTCCCAAGTATGGTAATTTCATTTTTAGTAAATAATCTGCAAATTTATCAGTATTGATAAAAGCTTTATCATACCAAATATATACTTTCATTTAATTAATATAGTAATATTATTTTATATCTATTTTATATATAAATTAAATTTGTTCAAGTATACTAACCAATTGATTTGAGTATAGTCTGGACAAATTCTAGCCCCATTACTCCTTCTAATTCAACTATTTTTTCACACATTTTTTTAATAATTATATCGTTTGATCTATTTTCATAAATTATTTTTGTACAGAAATATAGTTGTTTAGTAAAAAGACTTTGTTGGGTAAAATTCATCAGTCCAAGTAACTCCTCATATAAAGGGAAATCTAAAAATGAACTAGAATTAGGGCAACATAAACATTTATCTTTAGATCCTAGTTTAATTCCTGGATCTGCACATGGATTACAATAAATCTCTACTTCTTGTACTTCTTGTACTTCTTGTACTTCTTGTACTTCTTGTACTTCTTGTACTTCTTGTACTTCTTGTACTTCTTGTACTTCTTGGACTTCTTGTACTTCTTGNACTTNTACTGATTCTGGTTCTTGGACTTGTACTGATTCTGGTTCTTGGACTTGTACTGATTCTGGTTCTTGGACTTGTACTGATTCTGGTTCTTGNACTTGTACTGATTCTTGTACTACTGAAACTTGTTCTACTTCTTGTTGTTCTACTACTTGATTTTTATATTGTAATCTAATATCTCGAGTAGATAATTTAGTATATAACTTTGTGTATTTTTTTTTAGCTTTCATAATAAAATATAAATATAAACTATTATATTTATTTATTGAGATATCCAGTTCAGCACCATTCATTATTATATATATGTGAACTATAATTTTAAGTATACCCAAGGTTTATACTTTGCAATTTTTCAATAAAAAGTACAAACATAATAACTTGTCAGGTATATTGATATAAATATATGTTATATCATATACTTAACGAGTTATGGATTTATCAAATATTTTTGGAATTTTAGGAATTATAATTTCTAATCTACTCGGTCTAAGAATTGGTATTAGTTATTGGAAATCAAGATATGGACTCGTACATGAATATAATGAATATCTATTTTATTTATCGTTTGCAGCTTGTCTTAATTGGATCTATTATTCAATACTAATATCTGATATTTATGTATACACATCTTGTATTAGTGCTGTGGTTTCTACTTTTGGTTTTATTCAGATGTTATATGCGTCTGTCCAAACTAGCCCATTTAAGCTAGCGATTATAGAAACGGGTTGTATTATAATGTTAGTATTATGGCTGGGCTTGATCTGGTTACAAATAACAAATATAGTTAGTCAAGATCTAGCTATTCAAATAATGGGATGGATATGTTCAATTATAGCAGTTGGAAAAAACTTTTCACCATGTTTAATTATACAAAAAGTAATAACAACAATGGATCCAACATTAATTTATTTTCCTCATGCATTTTTAGGTTTTGTTAATTTGTCACTTTGGGTTGCATATAGTATAACAATTAGAGATATGTTTCAATTAGTATCTAATGGATTATCTGCATTAGTTTGTTTATTTCAATTAGTTGTATGGGGTTGGGTAAAATGTTACAAAAGTAATTATGTACAAACTGAAAAGCTAGATCAAATTCCTTTATAACTTTTTGTAATCAAGTATTATCATACTATCAAAAGTATTTGCATTCATCACACACATATATACTGTATCTTTATTTATTACAGGATATACGCAAGTTTGTTTTAATACAGATTCAAGAGTTTTTCTTTTATTTGATGGAACTATTCCTGTGATAGGATCTGGATCAGGATTTAAAATTTGATTTACAATTCCTAGTCTTTCTTTACTAAACATAATATTATCTTGTGATCCGATATTATCACAATTAGTTTGAATAGGATTTATTCTCTGTATAGTCGCATGAGCTTCTGGAGCTCTTTGAATTATTAAAGGGCTTGATGGTGTACCAAGTTTAAGACTAGAAATAATGTAGTATACTGGAGAAATAAGTTTACATGTTTCTAATGTATGTACAACTTGTTCATATTTTTCTCCTGTTTCTAACATATGTCTTGCTAAATAAGATACAGGCCAGGCTTGAGCAACCACTGTGTTTAAATATCCTGTAATTATTGTGTGCATTGTTACACTATTAAGTCTTCGATAGTTTAGTGAAACCATATATTTTGATTTAATAGATCTAGCTGTAAATATACCAATAGATCCTACCCAACATACTGCATCAAAAATTGGTTTCCCTTGCGAATAAAATACTCCATGATATGTTATTTCTTTAAGAAATTCACAAGGCCAATCCATTAAACGAATCATAGTTTGTAAAGAATTTAATTCTGTGACAAATGTAGTACATCCCGAATTAATCTCAAATAAGAGCTGTAGTATAACAACTTGATAAAATGGTAGTCCAATTTGTTTGGACCAGTACTCAATTTCATCTTGATACATTATTGTATCAATATTTGATTTAATAATAGATTCTATTAGTGATTCTCCCAAAGGTATAATACCAATAAAAGATTTATACATTGAAATATATTTGTCTCTTAGACTTGTATTTGGATTAGGCTCTTTTAGGCCCCAACATGCGCATAGCTTGCTATATCTTGTTTCTGGTGGTAAATCTAAATTAATAGTAAATGTTTTTACAAATTCCATTTATTAATATAAATTTAATAAATATTTAAATAAAAAAAAATAATAACCAATTTAAAATTATATTTATATCTATATCTATATCTATAAATATAATGGAAGAAGGTTATATTTTAGCACACGAGTATGAAAAAAATGTAAATCCCCGTTTAGAGCACATTCCTTTTTATGAAAAAAATATTAATGAATGTAAATATGGCATTGAGATTATAGATTTTTCAAATATATTCAATGTATCATATAAATCAACAACACCAAATTTGTTGTCTTCATTTATAAAATTAATTGGAAAAGATACTATAGAATTAAATAATATTCAGTGCAATGAATTTAATGCATCTTCACATCTATTTTATATATTAAAAGGTAATGCATCAATTGCTACTAGTACTAATGAAGAAAATGTAGCAAATTCTGGTGATATACTAATTAGTCCATGTTTTAATTTAGTAAAAATAACAAATTTAAGCGAAGAAGAATTAGAAATTTATTACATAAATGATAGTCCTTTGGTAAATTATCTTGGTAGTAAAGCAGAGAAAAAATTATTTAAGACAGCTATTTATAGTAATGATTTTATTTTTAAAAATTTAAACGAGTTGTCAAATAAAAACAATAATAGAAAAGGAATTTTGTTAAGTAATAAAGATACAGAAAAATTAGGTGTAAATACAATTACACCAGTATTATGGGCATTATATAATGAACTACCACCTAAAACTACACAAAGACCACATAAACATAATTCTGTTGCTTTAGATTTATGTGTAAAATGTAGTGATAGTAATAATATTTATACTTTAATAGGTGAGAAAATGAATGAAGATGGAACTATTATAAATCCAACAAAAGTACATTGGAAAGAAGGATCAATGTTTATTACGCCACCTGGTTTATGGCATTCTCATAATAATGATGGGGATACATATGCATATATTCTCCCAATTCAAGATGCAGGATTACTTTTATACCAAAGAATTTTAGGAATAGTTTTACAATCTTCAAAGGTATAATAAATTTTATGTTTGATAATTAATTAAATATAAAATTGTTTGACTTGATTCTAATTTTTTTATTTTTTGAATTAATTCTTCATTCAAGTTACATTTTATTAATTCCAAATATATCTGATACTCTGGAGATCTAATAAAATCATCTAAAACAGAAGAATTTAATTTTGATATATTTGATTCTTCTATTTTAGATGATTTTATAGTATAAAGACATAACAATCCAATTAATATATGAGTGTTCAAGTTTTGACTTGATATTAAATCATCATCTAAATTTAAATTTTGTTCACAACTTAAAGTTTTAAATGGTATCAAACTAGCTTTCTCAAAATCTTTTAGATCAATATGTATTTTCTGTACAAGAATTGAACTTAAAATTTTATAAGTTGAAAGATCTGATAAGTCTGTTGAATCAATACAAGTATAAAAATATTCAAGTGCTTTATCCCAGTTTTCAACTTGCATATAGTTTAATCCAAGTTTATATAATATTTTATAGACAGGTTTAGATATTTTGTTCTCTTGATCTAAAATTTCTAGATAAATATTAATTGCTTCAAGTGGTTGATTTAATTTTTCATATGATTCACCAAGATTAATTCCAATATGAAGTGAATAATCTAGTTCAAAAGATTTGTACCAATATTCTTTGGCTTGAGTCCAGTTACGGATTCCTCCATAAATATTTCCTGCTTTAGAATATAGTTCAGCAGCACTTTTAATACGTGATCTTACTAGACTTGGGAAAATACAATCTAAACTACTATCTTTACTAAGTAATCTTTCAGCTTCAAGCCGATAATCTTGAGCTTTGATAATGTTCATTAGTTTAACTAAATAATATATATGATTAAATAATTATATTTCTAGCTCTTTCTGTAGTCTTTCTAGTAATTTTAACTTCAATTTTTTTATTGGATTTGAATTACTAAATGGTAATAAAAGTAACAGTATAAAATTTTTATCTTGAACTATTATATAAATCAATGGACTTTATAAATATAGTTTCAATAGGAATTATAGGATTTGTTGGAGTTGGAGTATTTTCTAGTAAATCTACTCAAGCTCTAGTAAAACTAGATGGTAATAAAATAAAAGGAACAGTTAAATTTGAACAGATCAATTCATCAACTGTAACTATTGAATTGGATATTCAAGGGTTTGAACCAAATACATCTCATGGCTTTCATGTTCATGCAAATCCAATTAAACCAAATGATTCATGTGATCTTGCTGGACCACATTTTGATTCTGGGTCCGAGTCACCTCACGGAGGACCACATCATGAACCTAAATCAAGACATGTAGGTGATTTAGGAAATATATTAGCAGATTCAAATGGTCGAGTTAGAACAAAATTTTCAGACTATTTGATTAAATTGGATGGTCCAAATTCAATTATAGGGAAAACCATAGTTATACACGAATCAGAAGATGATTTTAAAACAATAGAATCATCTGGAAAAAGAATATCATGTGGATTAATAGAAAGTTTAATTTAACTAATTAATCAAGATCTAAAAAATATATCTATCCCAAATATATTATACAAATGAATTTATTACTATATTCAATGTTTATAGCATTACTTTGGGGTATATCACCAATTGCTCATAAAAATATGATTGGAAAAATAGATACAAAAATAGTTTTTATTTTAAATAGTGTATTTTATACTTTGTGTATTATTGGATATACTATATATTATTGGGATCATTTTAAATCTGAACTTCCCAAGGTTTCATACAAAGATATATATCTGCTTGCTGGAATATCTATTATATTGTCTTTCATTCCAAATATTTTTTATTTTTCTTTACTTAAGCATCATGATAGCTATGTGGTTTCTGCATTAGTTAATTCCGCACCTATTTTTACAGTCTTAGTATCTTACTGTTTACTTAAAGATCCTATTAGCAAATATGGGATATTAGGTGTTCTATTAATTATTGGAGGGATCAGTTGCATAAGTTTGAATGAAAAAAAATAAATTAATAAAAAATATTTAAAGGTTAATATATATTAATCTTTAAATAATACAGTAATGAAACTATCTAAAATTTTTTATATAACATATACAGATGTTGATGAATACAATAAAGGAAATTTTACAATTGAATTTAGTTCAATGGTACAAATTTATGAAAACTTTAAAATGACACAAACATATATGAAGCCTAAAATATCAATCAATGGAATATTTTTGAATTAATATCTATAAATATAATATAATTAAATGAAAAGTTGGCATTGTTGGTCTGGATTAGTTGTATTAGTTATATTATTAATTATATTCAAAAATAGAAATTTATATAAATGTCAAGGTCCATGTTTTCCTCATTGTGAAACAAAATCTATATATATGTGGATTAGTTTAGGTATGCTTATAGGAATAATAATTGGTTGGTTTATAAAAAATAAAAATAAATTAAATTAATATCTATAATTTATTTATATAATGGACAAGTCAATACAAGATTTATTAGAGAAAAATAAAGTTCAAGATTTAGAAAATTTTTTAGCAAGAAGACATACATTAAATAGATGTAATTCAACAATGATATATTTATTTCATATAGTTCAAAGTTTAGGAATATTGTCATCATCATATTCAGCAAGTACAGGTGATCCTAATTTTTTATGGGCGGGTATAGGATTAAATATGTTTGCAAGTATTATTCAAATTTATGAGAAAATAAATTCAGATCAAATGAAAAGAATTTATATGGATATTCAAGCAATTAAAAATGGAACATATTTGGATGAATCTCAATATGTGGAAATGGAATCTGGACAAAAACCAAGTCAAACTAATGGATCTTCATCAAACTTGTCAAACAATAATTTATCATAAAAAAATTGATTTTTTTATTGTTTTGTTTAAATATATTTAAATTTATTATAATGTCAACAAATTTAAATGCAAGTGCAGATGATAACCTAGAATCATATACTTTTAATCTAGATACTTATAACTTGTCAAATCCCAATTTTAATTCTTGGGTTAATTACTATAATACAGTTATTGATGAACTTAAATCAAATGTTAATATACTAACTAGACTTCAGCAAACTTCCCAATGGGAACTATTAGATAAAATTAATGATTTGAAAAAAGATAAACAGTCTTTAGAACTAATACTTGATCAAAAAAAATCTATAATTGAATCATTTGAAAGAGAAAAAAAAAGAAAAGCAAATGAAGCTGAACTAGATTCTCATACATCTAAATTCAAAGTAATTAAGTTCAAAAAAACAAAAAAATCTTTTGGATATGATGAAATTATATCAATATTTTCATCTTTAAGAACAATCAAAGATATTATTGAATTAGAAGATAAATGGGATGGAATTAAATATGATATCAAATTACAAAAACTACATAATATTATTCCTGCTCTAGTCAAGTTAGATCAAATGGTTGGGTTAGATTCCGTAAAAGAAGAAATATTTAAGGTTATTATTTATTGGATTCAAAATCCTCATACAGATGAGTATTTACATACTATTATTGAAGGTCCTCCTGGTGTTGGTAAAACTGAATTTGCTAAAATTTATTCAGATATTTTTGTCAGTCTTGGAATACTTAAAACTGACAAATTTATAGAAATTAAAAAAGATGATCTAGTTGCTAAGTATCTAGGGCAAACTTCACATAGAACTAAAGAATTGCTTGAGTCTGCTATGGGTGGGGTTGTATTTTTAGATGAGGCTTATTCTCTAGGTAATGCGGAAGGTAGAGATTCATTTGCTAAAGAAGCTATTGATATGATCAATCAGTACCTATCTGAAAGAAAAAAAGATTTTATGTTTATTGTTGCTGGTTACTCAGATGATTTAGAAAAATGTTTTTTTGCATTTAATAAAGGTCTAAAAAGAAGATTCGCACATAAATTTACAATTGGATCTTATACACCTGAAGAGCTAGGTCAAATATTTTTAAATAAAATTGAAGATCGTAATTATATTTTAGATAAATCAATAGATCTTAATAAATTTTTTAAAACTCATAAGGCAAGATTTGGATCTTATGGAGGAGATGTAGAAAAATTTGTCAACTATATAAAATATGAACAGAGTCTAAGATGTTTTAAATCAAATATTATATCCAGACTTATTATACCAGAAGATATGCAAACATCTGTAACCAAACTATCTCAACCAGATATATACGAACCACCTGCTGGAATGTATGTATAAAAAATTGTTTTATTTGCTAGTTGGATAGTTAATTTAATTATTTAAAGTAATCACAAATGAAACAAATTATTATCAAACGAATATATTCAACGATATCAGTTCGACAATTAAATACACATATTCCTAAATGTTCGGATTGTATATATTTTGATCGTTCTACAAATTTAGGACTATGTGTCAAGTTTAATATACCAGCAATTATTGCAAGAATTGACTCTACAAAATGTGGTCTTTTTGCAAAGGAGTTTACATCTTGAATATAATTTATTTATAAAAAATTGTTATATTAAATATATTAGTTTAATTGTTTAGTATACTATAATATATATTAAACAATGCAATTTTCTGAATCTATTAACTCCGAACCATTTGATATTATAGTATTTCATTATCCGTGTCAAGATGGGTTAGGATCTGCTTTTGTAGCTTTACTTGCACATGAACAAAATCAATGGCCTGTACCAGAGATGTATCCAATATCTCATGGGATTCAACTAAATATGGAACGACTAGTTAACAAACGAGTTCTGTTCTGCGATTACTCACCTAAACTTGCAGTACTAAATGATATCGAGCTATTAGCTAGTGAGATTGTAGTACTAGATCATCATGTGACAGCACGTGATGATTTGACAACCAAGCCATATGCTATTTTTGATATGGATAGATCAGGAGTTGGGATTACATGGGACTATTTTTTTCAAAACAAACCTATGCCTATGTACTTGTCAATGATTCAAGATAGAGATCTATGGCTGTGGAAAATAACTGAATCTAAAAATTTTTGTTCTGGATTTTTTCAGTTATGTTCTAGTATAGAATCATATGATTTTGATGAACTGTTCAAGCTATTTAGAGAGCTTTATTCTAATCCTGATAAAATTGAATACTATATTATTTTAGGATCTATTCTAGAAAAATCAACATCTCGTAAAGTCCAATCAATTGCTCGAGCTGCAATTAAAAAAATTTTTATTTACCAAGGTAAACGAGTTTGTATTGTTAATTGTACTGGTGAATTTATTTCCGAGTTAGGTAATGCTATTTCATCTAACCCAGAAGTTGATTATGCGGTCCTATGGAGACATAATGCAGTAACTGATGACTATTATGTTAGTTTAAGATCTACTGATACAAAAGCGGATGTAAGTGCAATAGCTGCTAGCTTCGGCGGAGGAGGTCATCCCAATGCAGCAGGATTTAATATTAAAATAAATCCATATGATTTATTTGGATCTGGTGCTTAGATATTTTTTATTTATTTTTTTAATCTAAATAAATTATATATGGAAAGTATTTTACATGAACTTAATGAACTTAATAAACTTATTGAAATAAAACGAGATAAAATACAACAAATTTATGGTTTTGTTAAATTATTTAATCAAACACATATTACCCCAAGCTTATTAGAAGAAAAAACTAGAGAAATAACTGCTCATTGTCAAAAGTCTACTGAATCAAGATGTTTACATGGAAGATCATTAGGACCAGATCAAACATCTTTATCTGCAACTATCTTAGCAGGGTTTGATATCAATTTATACAATTGCGAGTACATTGATATTCTCACTGGTAAATGTATTAGAGATTATGATTCAAATATGATAAAAACAAAAGAAAATGATTATTTCAATATGATTATAAATTGGTATAAAATGAAAATTGGTGGTCTTGAAGATCATGATATTTTGGAAAATATAGAAGAGTTATATAGGATATGTGTTGAACCAGCCACAGAATCCAAATGCGTGATAAGTGGATAAATAAACAGACTATTCTTTATTTACTTCATTAACTTTTTTAACATATTTTTTTTTATACATTTTTCCTTCTAGATCGCACATATTAGTACTATCTCTTGCTGTAGAACAATAATAATATTCTTCTTCATTAATACCAGTTACCAAATAATTAACTCGACCTCCTTTTGTTGGAAACAAAGAACATTTAGCAAATTTACCATCCTTATTATCTGTTACAAAATATTTACAATCAACACATAGTTTTGGTTTAATTTGTCTTAGAGAAAGTATAGGTAAAACTATACAGCAAATGAGTGTAATAATCGAGTTCATTATATTTATAATAAATTAAAATATCTTTAAACCATTGAAGTAAATAAATCAACCTATTTAAAAATGTTTTGTTATCTAATATAAAAATGCATTGTCCTATATGCAAACAATATCATGGGTTAGATGGACTGCTTGAATGTGATCAAAAAGTAACAAAAAAATTAGAAAAATATCAATCAATAAAGAAAAAAATGTTGTTAAAAGAATTTAAACTATATTCTCAAGTTGAATGTTTTGATTGTCCACGCAAATTACCATTTGATACAATGGTTCCTTGTAAAGATTGCAAAGAGCTACTTTGTCCAAACTGTTGGACAAGTGCATATCTATCTCATAAATCTCTTTGTAAAACCTGTTTTGGAGATACTCGAATGGCCAAATGTAAATTCTGTAAAGATGAGACTGATATGTATAGACCTTGTGTTAAATGTTATGAAATGATATGTTGGTCATGTATTATTAGATGTAAAGGTTGTAATCAAATTATTTGTCCTCATTGTGATGTATTTAATAGAGTATGTATAACCTGTTCGGATGAAAAACAATTTTATTTAAAATTTAAAAATAAATAGTCTTAATAATATAAAGTTAATTAGCAAGTGCTTTTTGTATCATTTTTTGTATTTTTATTTCTTTGGACTCCTCTTTAGTCTTTTTAACTAGAGGGTTATTTTTCCAACATAGAGTATTTAGCTTTGTAGTATATTCTTTTATCACATCATTATTTGCATTAAATTCTTTTAGTAAATTAGCAAATCCAACTATATTATTTATTTCTAAGGGGTTTTCATCTAAATCATTGCATCGTTTTATTTTTTCTAATGTTCTTATTTGATTTGTTAACATTTGTTTAAAAAAATCTTTTTTTTCAACAACATCCCACCCATCTGCTGAGAATTTATTACCATTATACACATGTATTTGAGTATCTTTCAAATTAGGACAATAAATTACATGGTTCTCTTTATTTTCAGGATCAAAGAAAGTATCTGCTGTTATACTCTGAAAAGCTTCTCCTGGAACTTCAAATGCATCTTTTAACACACTCGGTTTCATAAAATCATATTTAATATCATCATAAGGTACTAACTTGATATTATTATTAATATTATAATTATTTTGGGTGTTATTATTCTGAGTTTTTATGTTAGAAGTATTATGAGAATTAATATTATTAGTTTGATTATTAGAAGAATTAATATTATTATTTGTTAGACTAGTATTAGTTTTATTATTAGATATATTATTTTTTTTACATATCTGTTTTATTGTATGAATAAATAATGCATTTTCACTTTTAAACCTTTTTTCACATATATTACAGATATATTTTTGGTCTAGGTTATTTTTTTTATTATGATAACAACTTGATATATCTATGGTACAAATTTTTAAACTATTATCATTTTTTTCATCTATTTTTTTATCCGAGTTATAGCTTAAGATTTGATTAATATTTATATTTTTTAATAGATTAATTAAAGATAATATTTCTGTCATCATATTAATTTTATTAAAATTTTTATATTTAGTTATTTGACTTTCAAAATAGTCTTTGCATAAATCTATATTTTTCTGGTGGTTGTTAAAATTATTTTTATGGTCATATTTTTTTTGACAATATATACATTTATAGGATACCATTTATATAATATAATCATATATATTTAAATAAACTTTAATATTTAAATCATATTAATTATCTTCGGTTGATTTTAAAATAAAAGTAAAAATAAATCTCGGTTATATTAATTTTGTCCCAGAGGGAGGGAGAATTTTAGCCCTAAATTTTTCTATCCAAACAATATTTTCTCAAATTACTAAAACACAAAAATCTAGTTTAATTAATATCAAAAAATTGATTAATTATAGTCTTAGATCTAATATAAAATCTATATTAAACTAAACAGATGGATAAACAACTACAACAAATAAAGGAATTCTTAAAAGCAAATAAAGATTATAATAAAGATAGTTTTTATACAGATCCAATTGGTGTTAATTATATTAATGTGTCTCATGTGCATACCTGGGGTGGAAATGTGAAACCAGATATAGATATTATTATTCAAGTGGGTACACAATCATATGTATCAATTAAAGATGCTAGAGAACTACTTGGAGAACAAAATAATGTGAGAAAAGTAGAAATAGCAGATTTTTTGGAAGCATTTGGGCTTATCAAAACTATCGAATCTCAAGGTGTACGTATAATTAATGAAACAACACTATCTCTATCTAAACAATATTGTTTTGCATATTCTATTTTTAATTTTTTAAAAACTAATTATCCAGAACTGAAGGCTCAAATGGAATATGAAATCTTTAAAAAACTAGGAATTTGTCCGCATGCGATCAAAGGTCCTCGCATTGATATTTATATTGAATCACTCAAGCTAGCTATTGAATTTGATGAAGATCATCACAGTTCTTATGAAAATAAATTTTCTGATTCTCATAGGGAAAAATTTTTAATAGCCTATGGATTAAATGTTGTTCGATGTGCGGAAACTGACGAAATCTGGCCTTTTATTAAAACAAAGTTAATCCCACAAATTAAATTTCTTGATATTGTTTATACTAGTATGGACTCATTTGGTTCCAAACTAATTGATGATCTTGTTGCAAATGGTTGTGGTTCTCGAGATAAAATCGGGCTACTAGTTAATGAACAAATGTTAGATATTATTGAATCTAAACCAATTGGTGAACAGATTAGAAATATCTCTCTTCAATCTAATATATTCGAATGGTTACAAATTGTAGATCAAGATTTACAGGCTCAAATTTATGAGATAATTGAAGATTTGGACACAGATGAACCAGTAGAACAAATTGATTCAGTGTTATCAGATACAAGTGATTATTTGCTATCACCTAATGCATTTCTAGCTATTTTAGATAGTTTAGATGGATCAAGCTTTCCAGAACTGTATATGTTGAGAAAGTCTGGTCATAAAATTAGACATAGGTTACTCAAGTTATGTGCGGATGGATTTGGTAAAATCAAATCTATAACAGAAAAACAGAACACATGTATTCCAACAATAGCAGATTATCATTATGTGAGAGGACGTAAAGATACAGATTCTGAACTAAGAGAAAAAGATAAACAGATTAGTAAATTATGTATAGAGGTTGAATTTTATAAAAAAATCCTAGATGAACAATTTCCTGAACTTGCTACTAGAAAAAAGAAACCTATCAAACCAATACTAAACTTTGTACTTGAACCTGGAGCTCTAATATCTGAAGAACTTGATCTAATATATACAGGTGATCCCAATGATATGATTAATGTAGATAATCTCAAATATATCCACGAGTTGAAATCAAAACAAAATAAAATTAAAAAATCTCCTTCCAAATGTATTGAAACTGTTAGAACCCGGTTGGGTATTAATAAAAATGAATTAACATCACAATCATTAAAATATATTTTTAAATGTGCAACTAAAAACACATATGAAAATAAAAAAATAAAAGAATATATTAATCCAAAATATACAAAAGAAATCACTGATATTCAATTTTTTAAATCTAAAAATAAATTAAAAAAACCTGTTTCAGACTTTGTTTTAGATGAAGATTCTTCTGATGATTCTGATATGTAAGTCTATCCTGAAAGGATTGCGACCCAGCACTAGTGGTAAGTCTATCCTAAAAGGATTGCGACCCAGCACTAGTGGTAAGTCTATCCTAAAAGGATTGCGACCCAGCAATTAAATAATAATTCTAATCGAGATCTTTTCTAGTATAAGTTTTATATAGGTTAGATTCAATTGATCCATCTAGTAGTCCTTGAATAATTAGTTTATAATCACCTTTTTTTAATTTATTAGTTTCTAGTTCATTTTCAGTCCAATGAACAGTATTAGCCTTAATATCTTTTGGTCTAGTTGATAATTTGGAGTCTTTTAAAGGTTGAATTGTGCATTTTACACTTAATGGTCCATCAACAAATTTTGTCAATCTAATATTATATAAAATAGTTGCTATATATACTGTTTTTTTAGTATCCAAATCCTCTAAACTCTCATCAATTAATTCATTAATTGCACTAAGAGTACCAGATGTTCCTAATAGTTCTATTTTAGATCCTTTGATTATATATGCTTGATATTTGTTATTAGCAAACTTAGTTTTTAGTCCAGATAAATATTCTTTTATTTCTGGTTTCATATATAATATAAATAAATATTAATTTTTAATTTGATATAAAAAATTGTGTTATAAACTATTTACACATATATTAGTATTAATGTGTAAATAAAATGAACACAGATATTTTTTTTACAACTAATTCAAATGGTAATTTTCTGGTTTGTATTAAAGATGGATTATCTTTGTATTATGGAGTAATTGAACCTAATATATTTCCTACAAGTATTACTCCAGATAAATATAAACAAGTTCTTTCAAGTGCTGTCCAAGGATATAAAAAAACGTTTGAAGATTTAGATACAACAAATCCACAAATTATATCTTTTTTAGCTAATGATCAAACAAACTATTCATGGAATATTCAAATTAAATTTGATAACTCCTATTTTTCATTTGAAGAATTAATTAAGATACCACTTGATACAAAACCAAGGGATATGACCTTGATTATGCAAGAATATAAAGAAAAATGTAAGAAACTTGAACTCACATTGTCTGATCTTGAAGAAAAATATGATGTTAAATGTGAACAAGTAAATAAACTGTTAACATATACTTCTGACTTGAAAAGACAAATAATACATCTATCTAATATTAGTCCAAATAGTAGATTTGGACCAGTACAACCTCAAACCCAACCTCAAACAAATAATAGTTTAACTTTTATAGAAATATTAGCAAATATATTTAAAAATATAGCAGAAAATCAAAGAGCAAATGGCAATTAAAGTAAATCTACAATTTTAATCTCGCGTATACATATATGTTGAGTTATATAGGTCGGATCTAAATCTGACATATATTTTTGTTCAATTTCTAAATTTGAAATTTTTTTTGCTGATATATCTAAATGATTAGTGGGATTTAAAATATATGAATATGTATACATATCTGGATTGGTACTTGGATATGTTTGAAACTGTGATATATATCTAAAATAATTTGATGATCGTGTACCAGAATTATAACCATATTCAGAATTAGATTCAAGCTTAATTTGTTCAATTGGATGTACTAGTTGTGAATTTTCTTTATATATCCATGATATAGTTTGAATATATTTTTCTTTTTCTATAAGTTTGATATTTGAATTATATCCATTAACTACAATCATTGAATATAATTCAAGTCCAGCTTGAGCTTGGAGATTATCTAAATCTGAATTAATTATATCATATACAAGTTGAATTTTTTTAAATTGTGATAAATTAGATCCATTAATTGAAAATGATATTTGTTGAGATTTGATCCACAAAGGATTATAATAAAATCCTAAACAAACTGGAACATATCCAGGTGATCCATTATACATTTTTTCTAATTGGTCATGGGCTGTAGTTTCCAAATGATTTTTTGCAAACATTTCTAGAAAATCACTTGAAATAACAGATTCTTCTGAATTGTATGTAAATGTTAGAGTATCAAATAGATTTGATGTGAGTATATTAGAGTCTAATTCAGGGTCTTTTGACTGAATAGATTTATAATAAAAAACTAAATAAGCCTTGGACAAATAATTTGTATCTTGAGTATCTAATACACAACATGCATTTGAACCCACAATTAATAAATCTTGAATATATGTTTGAGCATTTGTCATATTTTTTTGTTTATTAGCTAATATAAATATTATATAAAACTTTAAATATATAAAATTAACAAAGTTATTTAGTAAGAATCATCATTTACATCATAGATTACATCATCATCTTCTTCGTCATCATCATAAGAATAATAATTATCACATATAAATGATTGTTCTATTTCATCTACACTTTCTGTCATGTCTGTTTTGTTTAATTCAATAACAGCATATACACGTGGATTATAAGATTCAATTTTAAATCCTTTTTTATGTTTTACTAATTTAATAATTTTATAACAAATGATAATTTTATTTACTGGATGTAGATATTCGCATTGGAATTTTGTTGTAATTTTATAAAAAGAATTTTCGGTATCTTTCTCTTTGCCAAGTTCTTTCTTGGCAATTTGAAATGCGACTTTTTTTGCATATTCTACATCCGATGTAGACATAACTACTTTAAAACATTGTTCTTTACGATAATCCGTAAAATCAACTACAGCATACATTTTGTTTAAAACTAATATATATTTTATAATCAAATAAAATTTATATCAATTTTTTTTAAATAATCTTTTTTGTAAAATATTAATTTTATCTAAGTTTAATTTATATAAATGAAATTTATACATTTTGGATGTTGGAATGAATTTGGTTACAAGTCTGGTTCTTCAAAAGAAAATCCTAATCTTATCCATTCAGGGTTAACATTTGTTTTAGATGAATTAAATGAATATGTAAAAAAAAATCCAATTGATTTTATTGTTGTGGCTGGTGATAATTACTATCCTGATCAAGATAAAAAAACTTTGAATGTTGATGAATTTATAAATGTATTTTCAGAATTACCACAAAAAATAACTAAATATATTTTATTTGGTAATCATGATATTCATGATCAAGTTATTATGGACAAAACAGTTTCTAGTTTTAAATACCCTAATTTATCAGATGAATCAACTCAAACTTGTAAAATTCTTAATCTACAACAAAATCTTGCATTAACTAAACCTGATCTAAATTATCAAATATTCAACAAACCTATTCATTTAGTTATTTCAAATACTTTAATTATTATGTTTGATTCATATTTATTTGAGGCAAAAGAATATGGGTGTTATGAATATTTATTTGATGAATATAAAGAAAAAGATAAAAATGTTTCAAATTTATTAGAATTTCAAATTGAACAAATATGTTCAATTATTAAATCTAATAAACAAGTTCAAAATATAATATTTATAGCACACCATCCAATATGTTTTACAAGAAATAAAGGATCAGAAATTATAAAAGAAACTAATGATAAATTACTTAATTTTTTTAATCTAATAGACAAGATTGTTGGAGAAAAATCAATTTACTATTTGTGTGCAGATATTCATTTGTATCAATATGGAATTGTAAAACTTCAATCTGGATTGACAATTAAACAGTACATAGTTGGGACTGGAGGTGCACATCAAGATGAATATATTTATAAAAGTTCAAGAGATCCAATATATAAAATGAAAATGGGTTCAACATATCATGTACTTGAAAACTATAACAAAACCTATGGATTTGTTGAAGTTGATATAACACCAATAATCAATGTATCAAATTCAAAACTTACTCAAGATATGATCACACTTAAATTTATACCAGGACAAGTTAGTTTTATTGATCTAGCTTAGACAAATACAAAAATTATTTTTTGTTTAGATTTGGATCATAATATTGGTCTAATAGATCAACTAATCAACTAATCAACTAACCAACTAATCAACTGTTGATTAAAAAAATTTAATATTTTTTTAATCTATTTAAATAATATATATGGAAGATTTTGTTGATTACAAAGAAAAATATATAAAATATAAGTCTAAATACTTTCAACTTAAACAAGATTTAGATGGTGGTTTATTTTATAAACCTCTACAGAGTCTAGCACGTCTAGGTAAACAAACCTATAAGACAATAGCAGGTAAATATGATGCTGAACTTCAAGAAATAAATGCAATTTTAAATAAAACAGTATATATTGATAAAGGAAACATTTTAACTGTCTATGACTATGATCCACAAGAAGATTACTATAAACAATCAAATATTGCTAATGGCGGCATTCAATTAATTTATAGCAATTTAGAACTATTAGATCCTGAATTATTTCTTAGTAAAAAAGATACATCTACAGAACTTACTGAATCACCAAATTCAGAAGTAACTAAACTTCCTAGTGTTAGTAAATTTTTAGCAGCTGTTAAAAAAGTTATGTCTAATACAACAAGTTTAGCTAGTGCAGAAAAAGATAGTGTTATACAAAATGTTTATAATAATCGTTATTATGATTTAAATAGAATATTACAAATTCACTATATGTGTAAGGGTGCTAGTGGTCTATTTTATTACACTGTTGAAAAATGTTTTATTAATAATCATATCCCACCTAGCCAAAAAATGTC
>JGI12547J11936_1000050_pt1 | contig 23260 bp, 16 predicted proteins | sample LakEriepJuly2011_2_FD_11936 | JGI IMG/M metagenome (IMG submission 11936)
GCTGCTCCTAAGAAAGCCGCTGCTCCTAAGAAGGCTGCTGCTCCTAAGAAGGCTGCTGCTCCTAAGAAGGCTGCTGCTCCTAAGAAGGCTGCTGCTCCTAAGAAGGCTGCTGCTCCTAAGAAAGCCGCTGCTCCTAAGAAGGCCGCTGCCAAAAAGGCCAGCAAGCCTCGCACCCCCGTTATCGGCAAAAACACGCCGGTTGGGTACGATGCCGTGAAGGCATCGATGAAGAAGTAATCCGGGCAACCGGATGATTCTATTTCGGTAAGTGTTCGGGGCCTATTCCCTTCTCGGGATGACAGCCCCGGACCTTGCTGAAATAATCAACAACCATCGAAAGGGTTTCTCGCTCACCCAACCCGGGTGGAATTAGAGGGCCTGCTTCGATGGTTTTTTTGTGGAAATCCATTCCCACCAAGACAATAGGAACATCGGCCCCAGCGGCTATGTAATAAAATCCGGTGCGGAGCTTGGGAACCAAACTGCGGGATCCTTCGGGGGATATTCCAAATAGGAAATCATCGTATTCGGCAAAACAACGGGTGATCACCGAAACGGTATCTTCCTTGACAACCCGCCGAACCGGGATACCACCCCAATACCTAAACAAGAAACCAAACGGCGGCTTGAATAATTCGGCCTTACCAACAAATTTCACATGGATACCCAAAGCGATACGGGCCAACAAGGCGATCGGAAAATCCCAGGTACTGGTATGGGGTCCAACCACCAGTACCGCTCGGCGAAGATGGGTCGGAAAGGGCCCCAAACGCCAGCCAGCCATGCGCAAGATCATGCGCGCCAACCACTTATTCATGCGCGCTTTTGATCGGCATGACCCCACCCGAAACGATAAATTTCATAAAATCCGCCGAGGGCGCGTCGATGCTCCGAGTTTGGGAACGACGGACCACATAGACATTGCCCGAAAAATTGTAGGAATGAGGGAAATAAACCGCCACCCATGCATCTCCCTCCGCTCCTGATGGCCCATCCAGCATAGAATCGATGGCCAGTGACTCAGCAGTTACAAAGCCGGGCTTGAGACAACCATTTCCTAAATCGACCAAAACGGCCTTGTTAAACTTTTTCTTGTCCCCCACAAAGGCGTCCACCAAATCTTTGAGCGAATTATAGACCAGATTAATCAGCGGGGCCTTTTGCAACAGGCTTTCGACAAGTCCCCAAAGTGGTCTAAAAAGGAACATCGAGCCCACATAACCAAAGGCGGTAATACCCGAAACCAAGATCAACAAACCCAGGCCTGGCACAGGGGTAACAATCCAACCGTCCAGCCAATTGAACAAAGTGATTGTTACGTAAACGGTTAGGCCCACCGGGGCCAACAAGAGAAGGCCGTTAACGAAATAGGCGAAGAGGCGGCGGAATTGCGATTTCATAGGCAAAACAAATAGATTGATATCAACAAATTATTCGGGGTCAACATCTACAAAAACCTTGAGATGAAGATACTTGCGCATACTAAGCAAGCGCTTCAGTTCCGCCGGTATCCATTCGGCCAAACGCTGCCTAATCTCGCTGTTTTTTTCGCTTTTGATCCAAAACTCCAATCGATGTTCGTTGCGCAGCAAGGCGGTCAACGGTGGCGCCGGACCCAAAAGCCGAGAACCCAATACCGGCCGCCAGACCCCTGCCAATTCGGCCGCTGCTTCTTCGACCATGGCTTGATGTGGATGGCTTAGTCCAATACGCAAAAGTCGCACATAGGGAGGGTAACCAAACTGGGATCGATACAGGAGTTCCTGGTCCATAAAGGCCGCATAGGCATCCCGCTCCAACCAGCCAAACAACGGGTGATGAGGCATGCGTGTTTGGAGTAGTATCCTGCCCTGGCCCTGGTGCCGACCCGAACGACCTGCCAACTGCGCCAAGAGCTGATAACTACGCTCCTGGGCTCTGAATTGCGAACGGAACAATCCTTGGTCCGCATCCAAGACGCCGACCAAATTGACACCGGGAAAATCAAGGCCTTTGCTGATCATTTGCGTACCAACCAAAACCTGAATATCGCCCCGCTGAAAGGCATCCAAGGTCCTGCCGTATAGGTTTTTGGATCGGACGGCGTCCTGGTCCAAGCGAGCCACGCGGACCTCTGGTAACAACAGCGCCAGCGACTCCTCGATCTTTTGGGTTCCATAACCTTTGTAAACAAGCCGCGTACTACCGCAAGAACTGCAACCGGGTGGCGAGGCAAAAACCTGACCACAACCATGGCAACGCAAACGGTGTTCGCTTTTGTGATAGACCAAGGCCAAATCGCATTGGTTGCATCGGGCCGTCCAAGCGCAGTCTTCGCAATGCAACGAAGGAGCATACCCCCTTCGGTTTTTGAACAACAGGACCTGGCGCCCCGCCGAAATTTCATCCCGCATCGCCTCCAACAAAGTAGACGAAAATTCGCCCTGCACTCGGCCGCTTTGATTCTCACGAATCATATCGACCCAGACCCATTCCGGCATCTTTTGGTCAGCGAACCGCATAGTCAAATCGACCTTGGACATACGGCCGCTTTGGGCAGCCTGCCAGGATTCGGCGGATGGCGTGGCTGAACCCAATACAACCGGAATTTTCCAAACCGATCCCAACCACAAGGCGACATCCCGGGCCTGGTAGGCCGGGCTTCGATCCTGCTGTTTGTAGGAAGGGTCGTGTTCTTCGTCTACGATAATCATGCCCAAACGCGCAAAGGGAAGGAAGACCCCGGAGCGAGGCGCCAAGATCAACGAAACCCCACCATCCCGAACCAAATTCCATAATTCCACCCTTTCGTGGTCGGAATACCGCGAGTGATAAACACCCACCTCCACACCGACATATTCAGCCACACGCTGTACCAGTTGGTGGGTGAGCGCAATTTCCGGCAAGAGGAAAAGCACTTGTTCGCCTCGGTCCAACACCTCCCGTAACAAATCAAGGTAAACATGGGTTTTACCGCTCCCGGTTACGCCGTGCAACAAGACGTTTTGAACTAGAGTCAACGCGTGTCGCGCCTTGAGGGAGGCGTCTGCTTGGACCGGATTAAGTGCCAAAGGTTTTTGAAGGCCCGCCTTGAGCCGAACTCTGGGGACCCACCGCGTCGAACGGAGCAACAAGCCCTTTTCGACCAGGCTTTGAAGGACGGCGGTCGGGGTCCGTGTCAGCTTGAGTTTGGATAAAACGGCCGAGAGGGAGACCTGATCGGAACCTGCTGCTACTGCATGCATAGCCATAACAAATTCCAATTGACGGGGGGAGCGTTCCAATTCGGGCATTATCGCAGCCCCTTCGGCCAACCAACGCGGGCCTTTGGCGACCCACGCTTCGCTTTTGGGTCGATAAACTTTTGAAAAGTTTTCCAAAGTGCCAATCAAGCCGGCCTCCATAAGTTCTTGAATCCAAGGCGAGGGGTTGTGCGGCACCATCCACCGTTGAACGGCTTCCAGGCTCATACCCGGACCTTGCCGCAGGCGCTCCCACAGCTGCTTGGACAAAGGATGCAAATCCTGCCAGCGATCCGACCCCTCTTCTTCGATAAAATCCATGGCTACCAAGACGCTTTCACTACCGACCCTCAAAAGAGCTGGCAGGGCCAGGCCCATCAAAGCACCTGGAGAACAGAAGTAATACCCCAGCATCCATGACCAAAGCTCGTGGCCCCTGGTTCCCCAAATCGGCTTGGCATCCAATCGTTCCAAGGCTTCTTTGATTGGGTAAGACGGTCGATTTTGGTGAACCTTCATGACCAAGCCTACGTATTGTTTCCGCTTGCCAAAAGGAACCCGAACCCTGCAACCCACCAAGTCCTGGGGTGGACCGTCCCCTGTTTCCCATGAAGAGGGCATCGCATAGGTATACAGCCCCTCAACGCCTAGCGGCACCGCAATTTCTAACAACCATTCGGGCTTAGGGTCCACTCTACAAAACTAACGAAACAGCCAAGGACACGGGCCGTATTTTAGGCCTCTGATATTGCTTATGAACCTTGCTGCCAGCCACCGCCGCCAACGCCTCCAGGCCCTGGCCTTGGAATTGGGTTTCCTGGATTGCAAGGTCGCCCAGGCCCGCAGGCTGGACGAAGAAAGCAATCGCCTCGAAACATGGCTGAGCCAAGGCAAGCACGGCGAAATGTCCTACATGGAAAGGCACTTTGAGGAAAGATTGGACCCCCGCCGTCTGCTTGATGGATGTCGCTCTGTGATCGTTCTGCTGCATAATTATTACCAAACGAATCCATCGAAAGAGGCTGAAACGGGTCCTTCCGACCCTTCCCTGGACCCCCTTTCAATCACCCCAAAAATTGCCCTGTATGCCCAGGGCGAAGATTACCATCGCGTGCTGAAAGACAAGATGAGGACCTTGGTTCAAAGGATGCGGGATGAATTTGGTGAATTCAGTGTTCGCATTTTCACAGATTCCGCTCCCATTCTCGAAAAATCCTGGGCAGCCTTGGCAGGTGCCGGATGGATGGGCAAGAATACCAATTTGTTACAAAAAAAAGCAGGAAGTTATTTCTTCCTAGCCGAAATCCTTTGCGACTTGGACTTCACCTACGATCATCCGGTCAGGGACCACTGCGGGGAATGCAATCGTTGCGTCGAGGCCTGTCCTACCGGCGCCTTGGAACCTTACCGTCTAGACGCCAGCCGTTGTCTTTCGTACCTAACCATCGAACTCAAAAACCAAATACCGGCCTCTTTCGAGGGCCAAAGCGAAGGTTGGGCCTTTGGCTGCGATATCTGTCAGGAGGTTTGTCCATGGAATCGCTTTTCGGTCCCGCACCAAGAACCACGCTTCGACCCCATGAACCCTCACCAACCCACAGCCGGGGAATGGTTATCCATGACCGAAGAAGAATTCCGTAACAAATACAAGAACAGCCCTTTGGCCCGAACCGGCTTGCAAAACATGCAAAGGAATATACGGTTTGTCCTTGGCAAAGGACGGGGATAACCCTCCGATGGAGGCTTTACCTGATCGCCCCTTCGGGGCTCCCGGTCCAATGACGTTGGAGGCNTTCCAAAAACGGCTCCAGGGCCCGGATATCTTCGAACCCGAAATCATCCAGTTCCAAGCTATCCAAGTCCAAAACACCCACCAAGGTTTGGCCGGCGTACAGGGGAAGAACTAGCTCAGAACGACTCAGGCTACTGCAAGCAATGTGGCCTGGAAACTGATCAACATCCGGGACCAAAATCGGTTCGTTGCGCTCAACGCAGGCTCCGCAAACGCCTTTCCCGGGATGTATCAACGTACAAGCCACCGGTCCCTGAAAAGGACCCAGCACCAGAGTCCCATCGGTCGGTCGTAACAAATAAAATCCGGTCCACCAAAAACCCAAACCACGATGCAACAGAGCCACCAAATTGGAGGCATTGGCCAGCCACCCTGCACCGGCATCCTGCAAGGCTTCCCAATCCCGCATCAATTCAANATAACGCGAAGCGCGATGGTCGGGCCTGCTACCATCGTAGGGGATATCGTGAGCCATTACAAAAGATACGGACAAATGGATGGATGCAGCTTGTTCTAGGATACGGCCTGTTAGTGAATACGACCTGTTAGTGAATACGGCCTGTTCGGGGACGAAAACGGAGCATTACCCCGGCCTCGTATTCCAAATAGTCTTCCCAACGCGTTCGGACCTGTTCCTTAGGGAAATAGGCCTCGGCCAGGTCCATAAAAAGTCGGTAATGACCGGCCTCGCTTACCATGAAGGCATGGTAAAAGCGCCGAAGGTCTTCGTCGCTGCAATGCAAAGACAAGAGTCGAAATCGCTCGCAGGATCGGGCTTCGATCAAAGCGCAACACAATAATTTTTCGAGAAGCCGGGCCTTGCGATCCAAACCGCGTGGCTGAAAGGCCAAGAGGGCCACGACATACTCATCGCTCCGTTGAGGACCNAATGGAATGTTACGGCGGTCCATCTCTTCGACCACGGTCCGGAAATGCCCCCATTCCTCGGTCACCACCGGGGCCAATTCCCGCACCAAACGAGGGTAATCAGGGTATTGAACAACGAGGGAAATGCAGGAGGAAGCGGCCTTTTGTTCACAAAAAGCATGATCCACCAAGATCTCTTCGATGGATTTTTCAGCAATCTCAGCCCATCGGGGATCGGTGGGCAGTTTCAGGCCCAACACCGGCTCANCCCATGTGGGCGTTCAACAAGGCTACCAAGTTTTGCTTGGGGACCACACCGACTTGCTTCTCCACCACTTCACCGTTTTTGAAAACCAAAAGGGTGGGTATGCTGCGGATTCCGTAGCGGGTGGCAATGTTGGGGTTGCTGTCCACGTCCAGCTTGCCAACCACCGCTTTGCCTTCCATATCGCGGGCGATTTCTTCGACCACAGGGCCTACCATACGGCAGGGTCCACACCATTCAGCCCAGAAATCAACGAGCACAGGTTGCGTGGAGTTCAGGACGGTTTCTTGAAAATTGGAATCAGTGATTTCGAGGGCCATGTTCTAAATTTAATGGTTTAATGGAATTTGTAGGAAGCTCCAACAAAAACCATTCCAAAGTTACGGCTCAGGCCAGACTATAACCCACCGCCAGGCGCTCCAAGTCTTCAAAAAGGCCAGGGTCCGGGGACACTTTGAGTAGCTCTGAACGCATGCCCACCGAGCGTTGGTCTTCGGGAACCCATAATTCCACCTTGACCCCCAGCTTGCCGGGGTGGGCGCGAAGGGCTTCGCTCAGGCGGAGGTTAAAGTCCGGGGCCAATTGGTCCAAATGCAGACGAATCGTCAGGCTTTTGAATCTTTTGTCGCGGAGTTCGGACAAAAGTTCCAAATTAGAGAATCGAAAGAAGCCGGCTTGTTGCCCGTCTTTGCCCTGAAAATATTCCCACCGCCCCGAAATCAATAGCGCAGTCCCTGCCTCCACCAAATGTTTGAATTTCATGGCCTGATCGCCCCGGAGTCTGAATTTGCGGGTACTATCCTTGTCCTCCACCGCAAAGGCCAAGACTTCTTGATTTTTGGAATCCCGGAAATATTGGACATCGGTGACCATCACGGCCATCTGAAGGTCCTGTTCAGGTCGTTCCTCCAAATGCGAAAGGGGGCTTAATCCCAAATGTTTTATTTCCAAGGCGTAACTATCCAACGGGTGGGCGGTGATGTAAAGACCTACCACTTCCTTCTCCCGGCGAAGGACCTCCAAGGAAGGCCACGGCTCCACTTGCCGGATTTCGGGTTCGTTGATATCCACCATCCCGGCCGCTCCAAACAAAGAAGTTTGGGATTGCAAGGTTAATTCCCTGAACTGCTGTCCAAACCGCATGGCCTTTTCCAACAGGTTGCTTCCCCCACCGGCTTCGGCATCCAATAACAATCGCCGGTTACCATTCACCCCGCTTAGACGATCCAAGGCCCCGGCCAAGGCCAAGGCTTCCAGGGTTTTTTTGTTGGCCTGCCTTAAATCAATCCGCTTACAAAAATCAAATAGGCTCTCGTAATTCCCCCCTGCCTTGCGTTGTTCCACCATGCTCTCGACGGCTCCCTCACCAACGCCCTTGACGGCACCCAGTCCAAAACGAATTTGGCCCGCAGCATTCACCGAAAATCGAAACGAAGATTCGTTGACATCCGGACCCAATACCTGCAAACCCATCCGTCTGCACTCTTCCAAAAAGAAGGCCACCTTGGTAATATCCGACATATGGTTGGACAAAACGGCGGCCATGAACTGAGCAGGGTAATGGGCTTTGAGGTAGGCAGTTCGAAAAGCCACCACCGCATAACACGTTGAATGGGACTTGTTAAAAGCGTATTCCGCAAAGGCTTCCCAATCTTTCCAAACCTTGGAGGCAACCCCTTCATCGTGACCCCGTTCTTTGCAACCCTCCAAAAACTGAGGCTTGAGTTTGGCCAGCTTCTCCGGGATTTTTTTTCCCATCGCTTTGCGCAATTCATCCGCCTTCCCCTTCGAAAAACCGGCCAACTTTTGACTTAGTAACATCACTTGCTCCTGGTAGACCGTGATTCCGTAAGTCTCGCCCAAGAGCTCTTTCATATCCTCGAGGTCGTAAACAATGGGTTCTTTGCCGTGTTTGCGGTTAATGAAATTGGGAATGTAGGCCAAAGGACCCGGCGGTACAGGGCGTTCATCGCAATGAGGTCCTCGAATTTGTCCGGCTTGAGTTCTTTGAGGTATTTCTGCATCCCGGGGGATTCGTATTGAAAAATCCCAACGGTTTCTCCCTTTTGAAAGAGGGTATAGGTCAGAGGATCATCCAAGGGAAAATCCTCCGGTTCCGGAAAATCTGCTTGAACCTGGCGCACCAATTCCACCGCATCGTTGATGATGGTCAACGTGTTCAGACCCAAAAAGTCCATTTTGAGCAATCCGGCTGCCTCGGCCACTTCGTTATCAAATTGGGTCACCAAGGCAATCTGGGCATCCGGGGTGTTCTTGACCGGAACATAATCGGTTAAATCACCGGGCGTAATCACAACACCGCAAGCGTGGGTTCCCGAATTTTTGAAAGAACCTTCAAGCAAGGCGGATTGTTCCAAAACCCGGCCTTCCCTTCCACCTTTGCGCAACATATCGACCATCAACCGGGCTTTGCGCTGGTCATCGGAACTCAATTGATCCAGATGCTTCAGGCCTTGTTCGGGGTTCAACAGTAATTTTCTTAAGGGGGCTTTCTTGAAGTAGTCGGCCCTGTTGAGGTCCTCCGGAAAAAGTTTGGCCAGCGTGTCGGTTTCCAAGGGCTGAAGGCCCATCACCCGACCGATGCTACGGATGGCCGATTTGGCCGCCATGCTATGGTACGTCGCAATCTGCGCAACCTGATTCCGGCCGTATTTCTCCATAACATATCGCATGACTTTTTCGCGACCGCGGTCATCAAAGTCAATATCGATATCGGGCATGCTGACCCGGTCTGGGTTCAGAAACCTCTCAAAAAGCAAATCGTAACGAATAGGATCCACATCGGTGATTCCCGTGCAATAAGCGACGACCGAACCTGCAGCCGAACCTCGACCCGGTCCTACGGTCACGCCCATCGATCGAGCAGCGGATGTAAAATCCTGAACAATCAAAAAATACCCAGGGTAACCCGTATGCGCAATGGTCTGCAATTCAAAGTCGATTCGCTCAAGCAATTCAGGACTCAAGGACCCGTACCTCTTCTTAGCCCCTTCGAGGGTCAAATGGCGCAGGTATTCGTTTTCGTTCGCAAATCCAGGGGGAATATCAAAGCGTGGGAGCAAGACATCCCTTTGGAGGGTGTAGGATTCCATGGAATCAGCCAAGGCCAAGGTATTGGCCAACCATTCCGGGTGATGCCCCATTCGGCGGGCGGCTTCGGCAGGTTCCCACAAATGATACCCCTCCCCCTGCATACCAAAGCGGTAACCGCGACCCTGTCCGATAGGGGTATCCTTGTATTCCAACGGCACAACACAGAGGTACGTGTCGTGCAAATCGGCATCTTCGAAGCGATTGTAGTAGGTATTGTTGGTAACAATGATCGGTATATTGTATTGGGCGGACCATTTCTCGTATTGAGCCCTAACAAACTTCTCCTCCTCCAGGCCGTGGTCTTGGACCTCCAAGTAAAAATGTTCCCCAAAGGCCTCTTTCCAGGCCCGAAGAGCTTCCTCGGCCTGTGCTACTCCGTGATTGAGCAAGGTCCAAGGTATTTCAGCATCCAGAGAACCGGAGGTCGCCACCAAACCTTCGCGATGGGCAAAGACCAAATCCCGGCTAACGCGGGGTACGTAATAATACCCTTCGGTATACGAAAGCGATCCCAATTTGACCAGGTTTTGGTAACCCGTTTGGTTACGGGCTAAGAGGAGCTGGGGTGTTCCGTTATCCTTACGGCTATGATCCCGGTGGTCCTTGCATACCTGCAGGTCCAAGCCCAAAATAGGTTTGATCCCTTTGGCATGGGCGTATTGAAAAAACAAAAAAGCCCCGTAAAGCGTCGAGTGATCCGTCAGGGCAATGGCCCCGCTTCCCTGGGCCACGGCATGATCTACCAAATCGTACACGGTGCTGCATCCAGGAATCCCCAACGAAAATTGGGAATGGCAATGCAGGTGCACAAACCTGCTGAGGGATGATTCGGGCACGATGCTGTTCTTGATCGTCCCTTCATCCGCAAGGGCCTTCGAAGGACTGGTAGCTGCTGAACCGGGCTGTGTTACGCTTTGGGCCGTACCGGGCACAGGGGCGTCGGCAGCAACCTTTTGTTCGAGAGCCCTTTGCAGCGCATCGTAGGCCGAAGCATCCAAGCCCAAATGACTTGCGTTGACCACCTGCCTTTGGATCAGGGCCAGCAAACAATCCACGGTCGCCGCCACATCGGCGCCTGCATCGTGGGCCTCCTGGAATCCCCTACCAAAAAGCTTCCAATAGAGCTCGGTTAATGTAGGCCATTTGAATTGACCTCCCCGGCCTCCGGGCAAGGCACAATAAGCGGTAGAAACCTCCTTGGTATCCAGGACATGCAAGCCCTCGAAACGATCGTCTCGACCCAAGCGGTACCATTCGGCCCGGACAATCAGTAAATCAAATTCGATGTTATGACCAACGACAACCGAAGCTTTTTGCAAATCCGATTCAAAGGCGTCCAAGACGACCTCCAGAGGCTGACCCTCCGCCCTGGCCCTTTCGGTCGTAATTCGGTGAACCTTGGCTGCGTTGAACGGAATTTCAAATCCATCGGGGTAGATCACCAAGGATTGAGCCGCTATGCAAGCACCTTGTCCGTCAAGAAGTTGCCAACCGATTTGAACCGCACGGGGCCAATTGGCCGAGTCGCTGATCGGGGCCTTGTAATTGCGAGGTAAACCGGTGGTTTCGGTATCAAAAACAAGAATCATAACAAGCGCATGGTGTTGGAAACCTCAAGGTTGCGCCAGGCCTGACCTCGCACAACCCTGGCATAGACCCCCAGCGGCAAAAAGCGCCCGTGGCGATCTTCCAAGGCCGTTTCACCGCATTCCATTTCTTCGTTTTTGTACCAACGCCCTAACAAGGATCGCAGGATGAGGGGCGACAGGCCCAAAGAATAGGCATTCACCAACAAAGCATGCCGTTCGGGAACCAAAATTTGACGAACCTCTTCCAAGAGGTCCTGCAATTGATCCTCCAACTTCCATCGTTCACCGGAACTTCCGATTCCATAGGCCGGGGGATCCATCAAAACTGCATCGTAAAAATGCCCGCGCTTGATTTCACGTTGAACAAATTTTCGGGCATCTTCGACCACCCAATGCAAGCCATCCAAACCCGAAAGGTCTGCGTTGCGTCGAGCCCAATCCACGACCTGCCTGACCGAATCCAGATGATAGACCTTGGCCCCGGAAGCCGCAGCGGCCAGGCTGGCCCCCCCGGTATAAGCAAAGAGATTCAAAACCCGGGGACCACCGGTTTCCCGGGGACCACCGGTCCAATTCTTGAGGATCCCGGCAATAAATTCCCAATTATCAGCCTGCTCCGGAAACAAACCCACATGCTTGAACGCCGTCATGGCCAATTGAAACCTCAACTTCAGNGCAGGACTTTGGTACGAAAGCGACCAACGATCCCCGGCTGCTCCGGGTCCGTTGCCCAGCCATTGACCACTGCGACTACCCCCGGCCTCAAAACGCCAATGGGCGCTTTTGCGCAANGCGGCTTGGGATTCAACGGGCGCCCACAAGGCCTGAGGTTCCGGCCTTTGCAAAATGCGTTCACCAAATCGCTCCCATTTGAGACCGTTACCNCTATCCAACAAGGCATAGTCCTTCCATTGTTGAGGGTAACGAAGGGGCAAAACGGCGGGAGGCGACTCCAGCATTAACCTTCGCTTTTCTCGGGCCGCATTTGCGGAAACAAAAGAACTTCCTGAATACTGGGCGCGTTGGTCATGATCATGGCCAGGCGGTCGATGCCGATTCCGATCCCGGCGGTGGGTGGCATTCCAAATTCCAAAGCCCTCAAAAAATCTTCATCCAGGACCATCGCCTCCGGATCACCTCGTTTGCCCAAATCCAATTGGGCTTCGAAACGGGCGCGTTGATCCAAGGGATCGTTGAGTTCCGAAAATGCGTTGGCTATTTCTTTGCTATTGCATATGAGCTCGAACCGCTCCACCAATCCGGGCCTGCTCCGATGCGCTTTGGCCAAGGGTGACATTTCGACCGGATAATCCATGACAAAGGTGGGCTGAATCAGGGTGGGCTCGACCAACTCACCAAAGAGGGTATCCAGCAATTTGGCCCTTCCCATCGAAGGGTCGGTTTCGATTTTATGCTGTTTCGCCAAATCACGCAAAGCAGCTTCATCCAAATCATCAACACGAACCCCTGCTTTTTCCGAAATCGCATCGTATAGCGTCACGCGTTGGAACGGTGCTTTGAAATCAATACGATTCTCGCCGACTTGAAGGACCGTCGAGCCATGCAATTCCATGGCTAACTCTTCGAGTAACTTTTCGGTTTGGGACATCATCCATTGATAATCTTCAAAAGCCACGTAGAGCTCCAACATGGTAAACTCCGGGTTGTGAAAACGACTCATGCCTTCGTTGCGGAAATCCCGGGCGAATTCGTAGACACCCTCGAATCCGCCGACTATCAATCGCTTGAGGTAAAGCTCGTTGGCGATTCGCAGGTACAGCGGCATATCCAGCGTGTTGTGATGGGTTTTGAAAGGCCTGGCCAAGGCTCCGCCGTAGAGGGGCTGTAGCACCGGGGTTTCGACCTCCAAATAACCATGCCTGTTAAAGAACCGGCGCATGGTTTCGATCATACGCGATCGTAACACAAAAATATTTCGGACCTCCGGATTTACGATTAAATCCACATAACGCATGCGGTATCGCTGTTCGGGATCGTTGAAACCATCGTAAACTCGACCTTCATCGTCCCGTTTGACAACCGGCAACGGACGCAAGGACTTGGCCAAGAAAAAAAAGCTTTTTACATGAAGCGTTATTTCACCAACCTGGGTGCGAAAAATAGAGCCCTTGACTCCGACCCAATCGCCAATATCGCAATGCTTCTTGAAGACTTCGTTGTAGGCATCCTTGTTCTCGCCGGGACAAATTTCGTCGCGGCTGATGTACAACTGAAGGCGACCGCTGGCGTCTTGAAGTTCGGCAAAGGATGCTTTGCCCATGATTCGTCGGCTCATCAAACGACCCGCAAGGGACACCTCTTGCCAAGCAGCCGAATCTTCATCGCTGAAATCGCTTAAAACTTGGGCGGTGCGATGGGTCCTCTCAAACGAGGCGGAAGGGTAAGGCTCCACCCCCAAGCCCCGAAGGGATTCCAAGGAGGCGCGGCGCAAGAGCTCTTGTTCGCTCAGTGGTTGGTTCATAGGATTTTTGAATAACGCGGGATGCGACCTCGAACCGAGGTTGCAAAACCCACGCAAAATAAGCAGTTACCCGGCCTTTTGGGTCTTGAAAAAACGCGCAGCCGCTCCTTGGTTTTTGGATATCCATCGAAATCCCATGGCGACCCGGGCTTTGCCATCGGGAGCCTGCAAGGGGCGGGAGGCCGNCTTCGCTGCATCGCGAGGACTTCCCCTGTGTAGATCGGCGGTGAGTGCTTTGGGAAGTTTGAGGCTGCTGGCNTCCATCTCAAACAACAAGCTATCCGGCAAATCCAAGCCGGCTGGATCCGTTGGCGGGTTGGCACTGCGGTAGAAATATTGCATTTGGACCGTGCCCGTGCTTCGACGTGTGATTTCGGCCTGTAGAATGCGGGCGGAAGTGGGCTGAACCCAAAGCCGAATCAATTGCCAATCCTGATCCGCCCCGGTTGGCAACAAAGAAAGCTGAACCGCGCTTTGACGACCCACCTTGTCCTCACCCATCAACATCCCGCGGTAACCCTGCGGGCGTTTGAGAAACTCAAAAAGCTCCATGGGATTCTGTCGGGGCAGCAAGGCCAGGCGGGGGCTTTGCAAATGAAAACGATCCGGGGCCAGGTAATGCATCGTGGCCGACAAGGGCCTGATTTTGACCCGTGGCACATCGGCCTGAACCTGCACTTCGGCCGCCAAATCCCTGAGAGAAGCGCTGCGTTGAACCAGGCGGTTCACCAAGGTCTCGGCATCCATCGTAGCCGAGGCTGCTGTCGCGCTTTTCTGGGCAAGGGCTTGCTGTCCAATGCTGATGAATGCAAAGGAAACAAAGCCGAAAAAAAGAAGGCGAGTGAGGCCGAACATATTCGAAAGATTTTAGAAGCGGGAGGCCTTGGTTAGGTAAGGATGTCTTTGCGCTCAAAGGTCCACAGGCCGATGCCTATCAGCAAGACCCAATGGGCTCCCAGGAGCACCATCGAAAAGAGAATATCCCCCCAGGGAACAGGATCCAAAAACAAAGACCGCCAGGCCGCCATGTGGGTGGTGAACAAAAAAGGTCGGACCTGATCAAACAACGCCACATCCAGGGTCCCTATCAAGGTGAAAACCATGATGGTCGCCATGGTCCCCACGATGGGACCAATGGAATTGTCCGCAAAACACGAGAGGGTCACCGACAAGCAGGCCACCGTATACAAAGCAGCAAAAGCCACCACAAAAGCCTGAAGAAAACGGGGGAGCACCTCTTCGGAGGGCAAAATTTGCAAGCCTTCGTTGCTAAGCACCGCCAAGTCCCCTACCCCAAAAATCCAAGGCGAAACCAGGACGGCCATGATCCCAAGCCATAACAACAAAACCAAGGTATAAACAGCAGCAGCCCCGTACTTGCTGAGCAAAAGCCCTTTGCGCGATAAGGGCCTTGTTAACAAATTACGCAATGTGCCCATGGCGGCTTCGCCGGATACCAGGTCACCGGTCACCAAGGCCACCAACAAAGGCAGGTGAACCACCAGCATTTGCAGAACGATAAAGCCCACCAAATACCCGTTCAACATGCTGCCCTCGACCGTGAGGCTTTGCTGCAAGGAAGAAGTAACAAATTCTATATACGACTTTCCGTCCAGCGCCAGGGCCAAAAGGATCACCCCTACCAGCAGGGTAATGGCCAGAAATCCCAAATAGGATCGGGGTTTCGCCAGGATTTTGACGCTTTCATTGCGCAGAGCAGTCCACCACATCAGCGTTCGGTTTGGTGATGGTTCAACAGGTTCATATAATAATCTTCCAGTTTTTGGCGGGATTCAATCGCATAAACCTCAAAGCCGTTTTGGGTGAGGAATTGGACCGCTGCAGGGACCTCTTCCCGACCCAACGCCATGGTCAATTCACCACGATCGTTCAATCGACCCCCACCTGCCCAAGGACCTGCATTCAACAAAGTCAATGCCTCGGTGGCGCGCCCCACGGTGATGCGAATTTGACGCTCACTTTGGGATAACAATGCTTTGGCAGAACCCTGCACCACACAACGACCCCGATCCACCACCACCAAATCGGTGGCGACCGCCTCAACCTCGGACAAATGATGGGAGGACAACAAAATCGTCTTGCCTTGCTCCCGATTGAGATTCAGAATCATTTCCCGCATATCCACCAAACCCTGAGGATCCAATCCAGTCCCAGGCTCGTCAAGAACCACCAAATCCGGGTCGTGCAAGAGGCATTGGGCCAGGCCCAGACGTTGACGCATTCCGTGCGAAAACGATGAAACCTTATCGTTTTCCCGACCGTAAAGTCCCACAAAATCCATGAGCTCCAGCGAACGAAGTCTCGGTTCCTTGACCCCGGAGGCCCTGGCGAGCAATTCGAGGTTTTGGAGCGCACTGAGGTATTTATAAAAATCCGGCTTTTCGATCAGGCAACCGATTCTCGCAAGGATTTGTTGGCGATGAGACCGGTAGTTAAGACCAAACAAAAAAAGTTCCCCCCTGCTTGGCCGAATCAGGTCCACCAACATCCGAAGGGTCGTGCTTTTGCCCGCCCCGTTGGGGCCCAAAAAACCCATCACACCACCCGCTTTCAATTCGAAATTCAGCCCGTCAACGGCCCTAAAAGCACCGTAGTCTTTGACCAAATCAACGGCTTTTACCACGGTGGAATCGGGGGGGATGAGGGTACGGGGGCTCACCGGTTGTCCTCCTCCAAAACCTTGCGGTACAGCGCTTCGTACAAAGGCAGAACCCGGTCCAGGGAAAAGTCCGATGCACGGCGAATGGATGCTTGGCGAAATTGTTCCAACATGGCTGCATTGGATAACAAGGCGACCGCCTTTTGGATTCCTTGTTCTTGCCCGTTCTCGGGGACCAGGATTCCGCAGCGACCGTCCTCGATCAATTCGGGCAATCCACCGGCATCGCTGGACATAACCGGAACGCCACAAGCCATGGCCTCCAGGGCCGCTAAACCAAAACTCTCGGTTTCGGAAGGCAAAAGCAAAAGATCCGAAACGCCCAAAAGGCTCTCGACCGGATCTTGACGACCGATAAAATGCACTTTTCCGGTTAAGCCTCCTTCCCGGACACTTTGCTCTGCACGGGGCAATTCAGGGCCGTCCCCCACCATGAGAAGGCTGGAAGGTACTTGATCGGAAATTCGATGGAACCATTCCACCACACGGTCGATACGCTTGACCCGCCGAAAATTGGATACATGGATCAAGAGCCGATGTCCGGCGGGACAAAATCGCTCCCTTAAACCGGGTCGAACCGAAGGCGTAAAACGATGAAGGTCCACAAAATTGGGAACGGTGATGACTTTTTTGCGGCAATCAAAATAGCGATGGGTTTCATCCCTCAAAAAATCCGAAACAGCGGTCACCGCATCGGATTGCTGAATCGCAAAACTGACCACCGGAGCGTAATTGGGATCCTTGCCCACCAAGGTGATATCGGTTCCGTGCAACGTGGTGATTACCTTGACCCGTATGCCTTGCCCTGCCAGAATTTCTCGGGCCAAGTGGGCCGCCGTGGCGTGAGGAATGGCGTAATGAACATGCAATAAATCCAGCTTTTGTTCTCGCACCACCTCGACCAGCTTGCCGGTGAGGGCCAGCACATAGGGCGAATGCTCAAAGAGCGGGTAGTGAACCATGCTCACCTCATGAAAATAGAGATTTTCACGAAAGACATCCAGGCGAGCCGGCAATGAATTGGATACAAAGTGAACTTGATGACCCCGATCGGCCAAGGCCTTGCCCAATTCGGTGGCCACAACGCCGCTTCCCCCGTAGGTGGGGTAACAGACCATTCCGATTCGCATGGGTTGATTCATAACAAGGCTTAGGTATAGGACAATTCAAAACCCAAAAGGTTCTCTTCCTCCCAAGGTTTAGGGAATACGGGTTGGAGGATTCAATGACGCCTTGACCTCCTTGTAAAAAAGGTCCCACAAATCAGTCCTTAGATTGGACCGAGCCAAGAGATTGGGCTCTGCGTTGGGGTGAATGCGGTTGGACAAAAAGACCAGAATTAACCCCGTTTCGGGATCGGCCCAGACATAGGTTCCCGTAAATCCGCTGTGACCAAAACTGCGTGGAGCGGCAGCCTGGGTGGAACCCGGTAGCGGTTTGTCCCAAAGCAAGCCTCGGCGGTTACCGGCAAAATACGCCGTCGTGAAACGGCTCACGGTGGATGGGTCCACCTTGGCCGAACCCGGAAAATACCCCGTAACCAGAGGCATCATCACCCGGGCCACATCCGATGCCGTCCCAAAAAGCCCTGCATGCGGACCCACCCCGCCCATCAAATCGGCCATGGGATCATGAACCTGCCCGTGAACGGTGGTTTTGCGCCAAAGGGTATCCACCTCGGTTGGGACCAGGCGATGCAAAGGCAGCCGCCGGGTAGGAACAAATCCCAAACGATTCGCACCGCAGGGTTCGTACCAAGCCTTGGTCAAAAAGGAACGATAATCCATTTGGTACCGAGCCATGTATTCTTTTTGAAGCCACTTTTCGACCCATAACAAACCCAAATCGCTGTAGCGATACGTCCCCTCGGGCTCCACGGGCAGGGCCAAAATCCTTTTCTCCAGGGAATCACGTAACAAGGCAGGCTTGTATTGAAGGTCAGACCAAACGCGGGCCCGATTGGTATCCGATCCCAAAATTTTTTGGAAAGGGATATGCGAAGCCAGCCCCGACTGGTGGGTTAGNACGGTGGCGAGTTTGCGGCTGCCCAAGGGATGTTTTTTGAGTTCGGGTAACAAGCTGCCCATCGTCGCTTGCAATGGCAATGGACGAACCGTGTGCAAATGCATAGCGGCCAAGGCCGTCGATAGAACCTTGGTGAGAGAAGCCAGATCGTAAACGTGCCCCATATCCACGGGAATCACGCCGCTGGTATCGGTGCTGCCGTAGGCTTTGGCCATCAAGATGCGTTCTCCCTGCGCGACCAGCAATTGAGCCCCCGGAAAAGCACCTTGCTTCCGGGCCGCCTCCACCAAGGAATCGGCCATGGAAATGCAGCGCGATGATAGAGCCGTCTGACCCCGAACGCTTTCGTTTTGAAGTCGGGGCTGCCATCGCAGGACGGGGTCCTGTTTCTCGGTTTGCGCCAGGCCATGGTGAGAGGCCGGCCAACGCAGGGGCAAAAGACCGGGCGCATCGGAAGCACCAAACAAGGCCTGAACGGCGGCGGTATAGGCTTCGGGCCTATCCTCGTAGGCACAAAGAATCGTCTCCTTGACCTGCATGCGAGTAAAAGCCAAGGGGTTTCCAAACAACAAATGCACCATCCGAACTCCCTTAGCCCGAGCCTTGTCCATCAAACCCTTCCAGCGCTGCAAACGAAGGCTGTCCATCCCCAATCCCGTGGACCATCGCTGACTGGGCACATGCCAGGCCACCACCCATTCGGGGTAGGTACAAAGGATCGAATCCAGGGACGTTGCACCCGGATGGGCCCAACTAAAATCAGGTTCCGCGGCACCCTTCCAAGGCCAATGCAAAAAATCAGCCTGAGCATAGAGTCCCAAGCGATTGTAGGCATCGCGGGGGGAATCCCCGCCCAAGGCCAGGTACAGCCTTTGGCCGTCGGGCCTCTGTTCAGGCAAGATCGAACCTGCCGGATTCCATACCGTCAATGCTTTGTTAAAGCACCGGTTTTGGAGCAAGGAAGGCGGGAGGGCGCGGTTGGTGGGGTTGGTTTTCCCCGGACCGTTTGGCGATTCAAGGCCGTTTAGAACATACCGGTATTTGGCGCTTAGAATTCGACGAACTTTTTCATCCAAGGCCGCCTCGGTCCATTCACCGGCGAGGAGCGCTTGTTCAATGCGTTGGACCGCCTTGGGTACATCCGTCACATAAAGCAGGACATCGTTACCGGCCTGCAGAGCCTTCCACTCCAATTCACCGGGCGGGTAACATTGGCTGGCTCCTTTCATGTTGAGCGCATCGCTGAAGATCACGCCCTTGTATCCCCATTGGCGTCGAAGGAGCCCCTCCAAGGCCGCAGGATTCAAACTCACCGGCAGGTCCAGCCCACTATCCAACGCGTGCACGATCAAGTGGGCCGACATCATGGAGGGCAATCCCAAAAGGCCTCGAAAGGTGCTGAGCTCTAGGCTATCCAATTGCTCCCNGCTCTTGTTCAAGACAGGCAAATCATGGTGCGAGTCCAGTTCGGTATCCCCGTGTCCCGGAAAATGCTTGGCACAAGACATCACGCCGGCCTTCTCCAAACCCCGTGCATAGGCCAAAGCCATCGCGAGGACATCGCGGGGTTCAGACCCAAAGGAACGAAACCCAATCACCGGGTTAAAAGGATTGCTATTCACATCGGCCACCGGGCCAAAACTGATATGCATTCCCAATTCCTTCAATTCCCACCCCATCGACTCGGCCAATGCTTCGACCAAGTCCGTGTCCTGGCAAGCCCCCATGGTCATGGCATAAGGGAAACGAGGCCGATCGTCCAATCGCATGGCCGCCCCCCATTCGGCATCCATGGCCATCCAAAGAGGGTGTTTCGATGCTTTTTTGTAGTGTTGTAACAAAGAAAGGAGCTTGCCGCTCTTGCCTTTCATCCAAATAAGCCCACCGACTTCGTATTCACGAAGCAGGCCCAAAACCTGGGCATCGGCCGTATCCGCTTGGGCAAAAACAGGAACCATGATGAGCTGACCTATCTTTTGACGGAGCGTGAGTTGACGCAGGGTGGTCTCAACCCAGGCTTCTTCGCCCTTGTTTGGTTGATTCACNGCCCTGGCAGAGCCTATCCCGAACGCCCATAGGGCCAAGCAAAACGTCCATCCAATGGGCCAACACCGGCCCCAACGAGTTCCAAGTTTTTGCATCTTGGGGTAAATTTAAGGCTGCGATGGAGCTCCTCTTCCTCCCTTTCTTTTTGGCCCTTGTCTTTGGGGCCCTGGGACGACTGATAACCCCTGCCAACGCAGGAACCTGGCTGAACGGGTACAACTCGATGTCGGCTGAAGAACAAACAGCCTTTGATCTTCAAAGCTATTTGAGGCTTCAACGGCGATTTTTTGACGGGTTGGCTTGGGGTCTCCTCCTTGGAGGCCTTCTTGGCGCCTTGGTTCACAACGGATTCATCGATCTTTCCGAGGCGAACACGGACCGCTACCGTCGATGGGCCGCGCCCGTCACCCTGTACTGGACCTTGGGTGGACTGACTTGGTTTACCTGGACCTACCGAGACCGACTGCCCTCCCCTCGCGGTCTGCGCTTTTTGGCACCCGGAGTCCTGCTCGGCGCCCTGATGCTGGTTTCGGTCTTGATGTGGGCGGGGGACCGTCCCTCAACGCTCTCGGTGACCCAACAAGGCCTGCGCATCGAAGGGATGTATGGCACCGACCTACCCTGGGAACAAATAGCTTCGGTGGATACGGTCGCTGAAATCCCCCCCATTCGCATGAAAATCAACGGTTTTGCAGATGGTTATTCGGCCAAAGGCTATTTCAAAACCAAATCCGGCGCCAAAGTCAAATTGTTTGTTCGTAACAACGAAAAACCCATCCTGCGTATTCAACGTCGGCCCGGTTCCGGACCCAGCAACCAAACCTGCGATCTGTATTATTCGACCGATGCCGCCCACCTGTATACCCGCATCCTCCAAGANCAACCACGCTTATCCAAAGGCCTTTAAATCAGCCAACTAGGCCGCCTAAACCACAAAGCGCCAAATTAATTTTCCCAAAATCGTTCCCCGCGTCGGCAACCAGGCCTCTTGTTGGGTGCTGTAAATTTGGTTGATAATCAAGAAAAAATCTTTACCAATGGACGGGATCACCTGCAGGCGAAAATTCAAATTCAACTCGTCTTGGCTGGAATTCCATTGACCCAAGAGGGATCCAAAAACCTGTGGATTCAAGGCGTAGGTCATCCGAGTTCCCCATAGATTTGTTTCCAAAGAACCCGCCGGCAACTGGATTCGGTTGTGCTCAAAGCGCAGATTAAAACCCACATAACGGCTGCTGCGCCATAGAATTTCGGTTTGGGTTTGGACACTGCGACCATCGTAAAATTCACCCCAAGCCCAACGGCTATCCAAGGCCATTTTGCGCCCTTTGAAGGTGCGCAGGCGAGCGCTTGATTGCTGCCACCAATACAAACCCTGCGGGATCACCAGACCGGGGGCCAGTGCAAAAGGGGCCCTCAAACCTTCTGCAACCAAACCGTGACTCAAGTTCAACGATTCCCCGCTTTTGGTATCCAAGCCCAAAACCTGCACGCTGTAATTAAACGATTGAATCGCACCGTTATCGTCGTATTGAGTATGCGTTATTTGAACCGGCCGAAAATCGTATTGCCGAACCCAGTGGTTGGACTGACGGGGTCGGGGTCTGTATCCAACATCGATAAACTGCTCACGAAAACCGCGACGTAACAACAACCCTACTTCGGGCTCAAAGGCCTCCGAACCCCGCTGGGCCGATGCAAAAACAGTCCAACGGTCGTTGGGATAATGCACAAAAAAACGGTAGGCCATGGCCCCGGCATCCCAACCCTTATCGGTGGCGTACGTATGCAGGATGGCCCCGCCCAGATCCAAGTTTTTGGAGCCCCAAAGACTGGAAGTGCTGTATCGGCCGTTGATCCCGTTGGTGCTATGCCAACGCTCTCCGGTGATTCGGTTGGTGGTCATAGCCCCGATAACACTCTGGTTGCCAACATCCTGACGCCAAGAAGCGGTGGTATAATTGGTCGACGCTTGGTTTTCGGTGGCTGCCGTTTGAAGGGACATGAAGCCCAGCGTTCGATGGTCTTCCTTCCCCAAAAGCCGGGCTCCGGCCAAAATTGGAACCGATTCCCGTTGGTCATCCAAACCCATCCGTCGGGTATAGAAGGGAATAATGCGGTTGCCCCCAAAACCAAAATTGAAATAATCATCCCCTTCCAGGAAAAATTCCCGGAGTTCCGGAAAAAAAAGAGGAAACCTTGTCAGGTTAATCTGTTGTTGGTCGGACTCCACCTGGGCAAAATCGGTGTTAATTGTCAGGTTTAGGCGGTAGGTCGGGTTTAACAAATAATTAACATCGGCCCCCATCGTGCCTACGGGTCGGCGCTGATCCGGTTTGAATTCACCACCTCCCAAGGCATAGGGCTTGATTTCCACCATTTGTTTTTGGGATAAGCGATGCAGACCGCGCAGAGCCCCCGCCAGGTTCATTTGCTCAATTCGGTGATCCCTGGCCCAGCCTTTCCATCGAACCTGCTCACGCTTGTGCCGAATGTTACGCTCAAAATTGATGCCCCATTCTTGTTCCTCCAGACCCACCCGGTATTTGAAGGTATAAAGGGGTATTTCAAATTCAGCAAACCAACCTTCGCTGTTCACCGTGGTCTTGACATCCCAAACCCCGTTCCAAAAAGCATTGGTGGAAGCCCCGTTGTTAAAAATCTGCAAATCAGCCCTAGCACCTACGGGATTGGTTACCAACATGAGGCCGTTCCTCCGGTCCCTGTACGGATCGATCACCACAATGAAATTATCATCCAGTGTATAATCAAAATCACGACGCAATTCCCTGGCTATAAGGTCATGGGGATTTTGATCGTAACACCAAACAGCGAGGTACAAATTGTTATCATCATACGCTACGGCTACCTCGGTTCGTTCGGTGGAATGAACACCCAATTGAAGTTCCCTTTGGGTAAAATGCGAGATGCGCTGCGCTTGTTGCCAAACCGGATCGTCCAATCGCCCGTCCAAACGAGGCGCCTGCGATGCAAAGACCGCCTGCATATCGCTGTTACCGGCTGGCACGGACAAACCCTGCCCATCCGCGTTCCGGAACAGCACCGCAACCAGAAAGCTCAAGGCCCCTATCGCCCTAAAAAACCGCTTCTGCAATGCGCTTGGTGGCTTGACTTTTGCCCATTGTATAAAAATGCAGGACCGGGACACCCGCTGCTTT
>JGI12547J11936_1000051_pt1 | contig 22557 bp, 20 predicted proteins | sample LakEriepJuly2011_2_FD_11936 | JGI IMG/M metagenome (IMG submission 11936)
GATTCTTTCTGTTGGTGGGTCTGTTATTAAAAGCACCAAAGACCACCAGAGCGGAAGCGACAGGGTTGCGGAGGCCATCGCATCAATGGATGTTGGTGTGGTGGTAAACATTCAGGGGGATGAGCCTTTTATTGAGAAAGAACCCCTGCGGAACCTGCTCATGTGTTTCGAAGATCCTTCCGTAGCCGTTGCCTCCATCATGAAAAGATTCGGGGAGGGAGATGAGCCCGAAAACCCCAACCAGGTAAAAGTGGTTTGCAATAAAAACAACGATGCGCTCTATTTCAGCCGTTCNCCCATTCCTTTCAAGCGCAACCGCAGCGCAGATTTGCCCTATTTTAAACACGTTGGTGTATACGCCTACAGAAAAGAATCCCTGCTCAGCTTTACACAGTGGCCGATGGGTTCACTTGAACAAGCAGAAATGCTTGAGCAGTTGAGGTATCTTGAAAACGGTGTTGCCATTAGAATGGTAGAAACAAAAACAAACAGCATTGGCATTGACACGCCGGAAGATCTTGAAAGGGCAAGGACTGAATACAAGGCTTCGCTGAAAGGGTTTTAAGCCCTTTATTTTCTTTTATACACAGGAACCGTACTACAGGGCTCGCCGTACATGAGAGATTTGACCACAGGTAAGAGTTTGATGGATATTTCTGCATATGCATATTCGGGGACGGGCCTGTCTCCACAGCCTTTGACAACCACCCGCTTGCCTTCAAATGATGCAGCATCAACTTGGTGTATATTTTGGATAAACACCCGTTTAAAAGCCTCTTCGGGTGTTCCGGAGATGATTGATCTTGCGATTTCAGTAAGTTTTGAGGCAACAAGCATATAGGCCCACATGGGGACAATGGCATCGGTTGAACAATAGACCGCAACGTCCCTGTTCTCGTATTGGGTCCAATCGTGCTGGTCAAGGGCTTCCCTAAAATCTTTTTCCTTGAGCAACATCTCCATAAAAAGAAAGTTTTTCAGGTCAACGGGCAGGGGCTGGTGGTCTGGATAATATTGCTCAAGGTTGATGGTGATCAACCCACTTTCTGCAACCTTGTTTCTGATTTCTTCCATGGTGTAAAGTTACCTAAAATACAGCAGCCACCCTTGGGGGTGGCTGTGCGTTTGTTTTCTCATGAGCAGTATGTCATCAGTATCCGGCGTCTCTTCTTTTATCAACGATTTTTATTGATTTTTTCAAAGACTCCATCGTGCTGTATCCCGCGAATTGCTTCATTTGTGACTCAAGTGCCTTCTTTTGGCCAACAAAATCAATTGTTGAAGTTGGAAGAGCGCCAACCTGGTTCACTTTAATATAATACACACCATTTTGACCGTCAATCACGTCTGATGTATTAGACAAGTTCTTTTTATTAAACGCTGCACCAATTACTTTTGTTTCTGAGCCAAGGTTGGGAACAAATGGATCGGCAAACCTGACCGTGTCTGTTTTTCCGGTGGTTCCACCGAGCAAAGCAGCCAATTTGTCCAGGTTTTTCTCAGCTCCGGCCTTTTGGGCCACCATTTCCGTTTTTTTCTTGTTCCTGAGGGTTGGCTCTACCAACACCCTTGCAAATGATGCAGGTTGAACGCCTTCTTTGATTTCGTTGGCAACCACGGCTACCACATATTGGTCTTTGAGGTCGAAAGGCTCAGAAACGGTTCCTGTTTTGTTTTCAAATATCCATTTCACAATGGCCCTAGAAGAAAGCGGACCAGCGCTATAGTCAAGCTCCTTGATGTTGTCGGCGGTCAGCTTGTTGAGCTTCATCTTTGCAACGGTTTCGTCGAATGTCTTCTGGTCCCTGCTGCTGCCTACAAACTGGGTTGCAGCGGAAGACGCGCTCGCGTCTGTTTCTTCACTGGCAACAATGGGCTTGGCGAGATAAGCAACCTTGTAGGCGTCTTCGAAGTTTTTCTGGTTCAACACCTCAATAATATGGTAACCGAACTCGGTTTTTACCACCTCCATGCTTCCTTTGGGTTTGTTGAAAATGAAATTTGCAAATTCCTTTGCCAGGTTCATGTCAACAGAAGAGAAATCATACTCTCCGCCCTTGTCCTTGCTTCCTTGGTCATCACTGAGGGAGGCCGCCAAAGCACCAAAGTTTCCACCAGATTTGATTACGGCAAAAATGCTGTCAATGCTTTTTTTGGCTGCGCTGTCGCTGCGCCTTTGCTGACCCGTTTGTGGATCAACAATACCCACCAATATATGCCTGCACTTTACAGAATCGGGCATTGATTTCGCCTGTATTTTTTTCGCAATCACATAGCTGCCTCCGTCGAGGTAGGGGCCCGCAACAGCTCCAACGGGCAACGATATGATGGTATCCTTGGCGCCCATCTGGAGTTTTGACTTCAGGGCAAATCCATCAAAATAGGGAAGCGAAGTATTGTTTCTTGTAACAAAGCTTTTTGCATCGGGTGCTGTGTAAAATGCAGCCTTCAATTCATTGAGCTGGTTGTAAACCCTTNNAGANTCTTGAGGAGTTGGGTTTGCACTGAATGATACATAAGCGATGCTCTTTACATGTTCCTGTTTAAANTCGTCCTTGTGTTTCAAAACATAGTCACTGATATCTCCGTCACTCACCCTAATGGTGCTGTCTGAGATGGTGGTAAAAGGAACACTTACAAAAGATATTGAAGCAAAAGAAGCGTTGTCTGCCGCCATTTTCTCAAGCATCCACTTGGGAACATAAGATCCTTGGGTAATCAGGGCGGTGTATTTCTGGGAGAGCAGGTTGATGCCAATGGGCTTGATCAGTTGCTCTTCAATATTTATTGCATCTTCTGGTTTCGAGCTTTTTTTGACATTGGTGAACCAGTTTTTCGCAGCATTCACATCATAGCCACCTGTTGCCTTGTCGGCAAACATTTGCTTGAACTCCTGTGGGGCGTCATCAGAAAACAATACCGCACCCAGCTCCTTGGGGGTAACGGTTAATCCAAGTTTATCCGCTTCTCCATTGATCATTTCCTCCTGCACATACGAGTTCCAAACATTTTCTACAATCGTTTGGGTCATCATTTCGTTGGTTTGCATGCCCTGAGAGCGGTAGTTTTGTTCAACCTGGTTTACCTTTTTGCTGAAATCGACCAGTTCAATATCTTTTCCATTGATAGAGCCCGCTGTTGTGGGCTGTCCGTCAAACATGCCTCCGCCATTGCCAACAAATGCATCCTGAACCAAAAAGCCGACCAAGCTGATCGTTATCATTGTGGTAAGCAACACTGCTGCTTTGTCCCTNATTTTCTGAATAATTGACATACTGTATATATTATTATAAGAGTTGGCAAAAATAAGGTAAATATGGTTATTAACAAATTGTGGAAAACGCCGCGGTCCAAAGAANAGTAAATGGTTTTTGGTGGTTTACGGGGTNTTTAGGTATAAATTTTCTTTTNCACATACCCCTGTTGATATCATGGATTTTCTGTGGATTACTGCCCTTTTAGGGAATTGATTTTGTGGATTGTTTTGAACAAAAGGGGGTTAAAAAATGAAAAAGCAGGCTTTGGTGTTTTTTGCCACATTTTACCCTTGTATTATCCACAGGATTTTCATTTTATTGGGGTGTTGAAAAATATCCACTCTTTTTTTTAAAATGTTAATAGGATTTATTTTTATTGGGTATAATCATAATGTTGAATCTGTATATAATTGTGAATTGATGTTAATTAATGTGATTATAAGTAGAATAAAAACTGATAAAAAATAGTTTTTAACATTTCCACACCCCTAATAATAATAGTGTCTTTTATAAATAATAGATAATTATAAATACTACAAGGGATATTAACATTGAAAAAAGACATGATAAAATGAATTGAATATTCTGTAATTTTCACCTGATGAAACAAATAAAGAATATCATTTTTGATCTCGGTGGAGTATTGATCGATTGGAATCCTGAATACATGTACCAGAAGATCATTACAGATGAAAAAGAAAGAAAAGACTTCTTAGAAAACATTTGTACCATGGCATGGAATGAAGAGCAGGATGGTGGCAGAAGCATACAAGAAGCCAATGATTTACTCCTTTCTTTATACCCCGATAAGAGTGATTATATCCTCGCTTTTTATCAAAGATGGGAAGAGATGCTCAAAGGACCTATTGAGGGCACTGTTGAGGTTCTAAAACTGCTTAAATTAAATAATAAACACAGGATCTATGCACTTACGAACTGGAGTGCTGAAACTTTTCCCCGCGCTTTAGAATTATTTGATTTTTTACATTGCTTTGACGGTCGCATTGTATCTGGTGAAGAAAAAACAAGAAAACCATTTCAAGAAATTTATGAGTTAACCTTGTCTCGTTTTGGGTTAGATGCTTCTGAAACTTTATTTATTGATGATAACCTCCGAAATATAAAAGCTGCCGAAAATTGTGGTATTCAAAGTATTCATTTTCAATCTCCCGCGCTTTTGATTGATGAGCTTAAAAAAAGAGGCGTAATTTAATCAACTCAACAATTGATATGCTATAAAACTTAGTAGATAAGCCAATCCTGTCATATAAACCAATTGAATGATAGGCCATTTCCAAGAACCTGTTTCTCTTTTAACAACCGCAAGCGTACTCATGCATTGCATTGCCAATAGATAAAATATTAAGAGGGAATATCCGGTAGCTGTTGTATATACAGGACTTCCATCAGCTCTTTTAGCAGCACTCATTTTATCCCTTAATGTTTCACTGTTTTCATCAGCATTATTTCCCACACTATACAAGGTTGCCATCGTGCCAACAAATACTTCTCTTGCCGCAAATGATGTAATTAACGCAATACCTATCTTCCAATCGTACCCTAATGGTCTGATAATAGGTTCTATACTACGGCCCATGATGCCAGCATAAGAACTTTCCAACAACGCAGATGATTTTTCTGCCTGGTATTTATTTTCATTAACAGGATCATTCTTGATTAATATTGCATAGTTTTCTTTGATTTTATTTCTTTTTTCTGTTGGACCAAAAGAACTGAAAGCCCATAGAACCAAAGAAATAATCATGATTACTTTTCCTGCATCAAACACAAAAACTTTGGCTTTTTCAACCATTGTATAGAGAATGTTTTTCCAGCGGGGTTGTCTATACACAGGAAGTTCAAGTATAAAAAAACTTTTTTCTTTTATCTTGATGAATAAGTTCATCAGATAAGAAACCAATAATGCAATAACTATTCCCAATACATATAAACCCATCAATACCAACCCTTGTAAACTAAAAATTCCTAAAATATTTTTATTGGGTACAACCATTGATGCTAAAATGGTAAATACGGGTAAACGTGCACTACAACTCATGAAAGGAGTTACCATGATAGTAAGCAATCTCTCTTTTTTATTTTCAATATTTCTTGCACTCATGATGGCTGGTACAGCACAAGCAAAACCACCAATCATTGGCATTACACTTTTTCCATTCAACCCAACTTTTCTCATGATCCTGTCTGAAAGAAAACTTATCCTCGCCATGTAGCCTGTATCTTCTAAAAGAGTGATCAATCCAAACAATATCATGATTTGCGGCACAAAAACCAGAATTCCTCCCAATCCTGCGAGAACTCCATTGACAACAATGTCTGCAATCCAACCGTTTGGCAATACAGACCCCAACCAACCGCCCAATATCCCAACACCAGATTCTATCAGGTTCATTGGATATTCTGCAACCCAAAAAACAGACTGGAATAAAATAAATAACACAACACCCATGATGAGGTATCCCCAGGTTTTGTGTAAAAAGAAATGATCAAGCTGCTCAGAGAACAACTTTCGCTTTTCTATGCTCTCTTCCTCAACGGATTTGAGCATTACCTGTCTTATTTTTTGATACCTGAGTTGAATATCTTCAGCCTGTATTTTGGTATGGTTGAATTTGTATTTTTCCTCAATTTTTTCAATCTGCTCTTGTATACCAGTTTCTAATTCAAAAGATTCATGGTTGATCAGGTGATGAATGGCGCCATAGTTTCCAAGACCCGGAATCAATTCTCGCATCTCACCAATTGCCTCTTTTGCCAAAGCATCAATAGGAAAGAAATCTTGTCCGGTCACTTCAATGGACAACATTTGAGCAACTGTCGATTTCAATTGTTCAATTCCTTTACCCGTTCTTGCGTTGACCACCACAATAGGTACCTGCATTTCCCTGGACAAACAATCAACATCTATTTTTATACCTCTTTTTTTTGCCAAGTCAACCATTGTCAACGCAACAACTACAGGAATTTTTAGGTCAATCACCTGTGATACATACAGCAGGTTTCTTCTAAGATTACTGGCATCAACCACAACAACAGCTAAATCAACGGATTCACCTTTTTCGGGAGTCATCAACTGTTTATAAGACACCCACTCATCACTCCTTCTTGGATATAAACTATAGGTTCCGGGCAAATCAAGGACTATACAATCCTGTTTGTTGGGTAGCCTAAAACCACCCTCTTTTTTTTCAACGGTAACGCCTGGAAAATTGCCTACGCTTTGTCTTAATCCAGTCAATAAATTAAACAGGGAACTTTTTCCACTGTTTGGATTACCAATAAGGGCTATATTAGGCTTATTACCGATCATTTATTGCCATCGAAGGTACACTCATTTGCAACCACCCCCTTACGAAAACAGTAAAAAGCCCATCTTTAAACAGATATTTCAATACATCCCATCAACTACACTAAATTTGCTTAAAATACTTTAGATGTATAGGTTAATAATCCCCCTTCTTTTATTGTCATCATTCGTTTCAGCTCAAAAGTTAAAAAAAGCTGACAAAGAGATTGTACAATACTTACAACAACAAGTTGGTTACCTTTCTTCGGATGAACTGAAGGGTAGAAGAGCGGGAGATCCAGGAGAAATCATGGCTGCTGAATTCATCGCTTCAAAATTTAAAGAAATAGGCCTTACACCCAAAGGAGACAATGCTTCTTATTTTCAGCATTTTACCATCAATGATGGAAAAGAATTATCAAAAGACACAGAATTAAGGTTAAACGGTAAGGCGCTTAAAGCCGGTGTTGATTTTTTTCCTCTTTCCAACTCTCCCGCAGCATCCATCAATGCAGAATCTTCCCCCTCTTTAAACGAAAAAGGCCAACCATGGATGGTTGATCTTGCAGAAGCAATTCTTGAAAACAAAGAAAACCCACATTTTGACGTTTCTAATTTATTGTCTGAAAAAATGCTCAAAGCCAAAGAAAAAGGTGCTTCTGCAGTAATTTTTTTCAACTCGTCTTCTTTGGATGACAAAATCAAGTTCGACCCCAAAGACAGATCAGAAACCGCCCCTTTGCCCGCCGCATACATCAATACCAACGCACAAAAGCAACACCTTGCTGATATTTCTTCCTCCTATCAAATTTCTGCCAACCTTTTGATCACACCAAAAATCAGAAAGTCAAGAAATGTGGTTGGATATTTGGACAACAACGCAGCGTTAACCATTGTCATAGGGGCACACTTTGATCACCTTGGTTATGGTGAAGATGGGAATTCAATGATTAGGACTGGAGATCTCGGCATACACAATGGTGCTGATGACAACGCCAGTGGAACATCTTCTATGATTGAACTAGCCTTTCTTTTGAAAAACAGCAAAGCAAAACAATACAACTATCTTTTTATTGCTTTTTCTGCAGAAGAGTTGGGGCTTAATGGTTCGAAATATTTTGTAGAGAACCCAACAGTTCCTTTAAACAGCATCAATTACATGATTAACATGGACATGGTTGGACGAATGAACGACAGCAGCAAAACAATAACGGTTGGTGGATATGGAACATCCCCATCTTGGAAAACAATGATTGAATCTGTGAAGAAAAAGGAGTTTACGATTAGGGTTGATTCAAGCGGAACAGGCCCCAGCGACCACACCTCATTTTATCGAAAAGACATCCCTGTTCTTTTCTTTTTCACCGGGCTTCATTCTGATTACCACAAACCCAGTGACGATGCAGATAAAATCAACTATGTTGGGATGCTGAAAATTATTCGTTTTATTCAACAAATGATTGAAACCAATAAACAAGATAAAAAACTGGCTTTTACCAAAACAAGAGAACAGCAGACGTCTACTTCAGCAAGGTTCAGCGTGAGCATGGGCATTATGCCAGATTATTCTTATGCAGGATCAGGCGTAAGGGTAGATGGTGTTTCAGAAAATCGACCTGCTAAGAAAGCAGGAATTTTAACAGGAGATATTGTCAAACAGCTGGGCGAACACAAAACATCATCAGTGGAATCGTATATGCAGGCCCTTTCTACATTCAAGAAGGGCGATAAAACAACAACCGTTGTTTTGAGAGGAGACAAAGAAATTAGTTTTGAAATAATTTTCTGATGAAACTAAGGCTTGACGACGATAAAATGTCTGATCATTTTTTTGAAGATACAAGAATACTGGGTATTGTTTGTACTTTAAAAAACTATCATTTTTGTTGGCATATTGAGAAGGCTTTGCAAATTGATTTTCAAACAGCACCGGATTTGCAGATTGGGATGGAAAAAAACAGAAGATCATATTCGTTTACGGTTTATGAATTTCTTCAACCCATTTCTGCAAAGGAACATTTTCTTTACAGCAACAAACACGATGGTGAATTTCTTTTACCCGAGCTTCAACACCTCGATTTTATCTGGTTGGTCCGGGATAGCTTTCAAGATGAACTATATTTTCAACAAATTCAACAACAACTCAGGTCTATACCGGGTGTTCAACTGGTAACCGAAGTGGCGCACGAAAAAATTAAATCAAGAGATAATTTACAACGATAACATATGTGGAAAGAAACCGATAATCAACTGTATAGAAAATTCGTCTTCAATAATTTTATTGATGCTTTTGCCTTCATGACCAAGGTTGCTATACTTTCAGAAAAAGCCAACCATCACCCCACGTGGAAAAATACATGGAACACGGTAGAGGTTTGGCTTTCAACACATGATGCAGGAAACATTATCACCGAGAAAGACCTTGAACTTTCAAAAGCAATAGACTCACTTTAACGAAGGTTATAAATCAATAAACAGATACTGCAAAATCTTCCGATGCGGTTATTTCTCCTATTGGTGTGATGCTATTTGACAATCCATTTTGTTTCAGCTGTTCAACGACATCTTGTAAAGCATCTTTAGATACAGCAATCAATAAACCACCGCTGGTTTGAGGGTCGGCCAAAATATTTTTTTGTAACACCTGATGCTGTATGTTTCCAAAGTGAACCTTGTGTCCATAGCTGTCCCAGTTTCTGTTTGTTCCTCCAGGTACGGAACCCAATTCTATATATTCAACCAATCGATCTGATATCAACGGAACAGCACTGAAATATATTTTAGCCGACATGCCACTTCCCTCAACCATTTCAATAAGGTGGCCAAGCAATCCAAAACCAGTCACATCGGTCATTGCGTGAACGCCGTCTATTTTGCCCATGATAGCACCGATTTTATTCAATTGCATCATCTGTTCCGCCGCCAATGATTCATCTCCCTTTTTCAACAAATTCTTTTTTTCTGCTGTTGTCAAAATACCGACACCAATTTTTTTGGTCAACAACAACAAGTCTCCTCGTTGGGCAGTATTGTTTTGTTTTAAGTTTTTGATATCAACCAAGCCGTTCACCGCCAATCCAAAAATTGGTTCTGGCGAATCAATGCTGTGCCCACCGGCGAGTGGAATTCCAGCCTCACTGCAAATGCTTCTGCTGCCCTCAATTACTCTTCTCGCCACCAGGGGCGACAAGATGTTGATGGGCCAACCCAAGATGGCAATAGCCATGATCGGATCTCCCCCCATGGCATACACATCACTTATAGCATTGGCAGATGCTATTCTACCAAAATTATAAGGATCATCAACAATCGGCATAAAAAAATCAGTTGTTGAAATCAATGCCTTCCCGTTGTGTAAATCATATACCGCGGCATCGTCTTTGCTATGGTTGCCAACAATCAACCGATCATTATCTGGCATACTAAAATTTGAATGCAATATCTCATCCAAAATTATCGGCGAAATTTTGCAGCCACATCCTGCTCCATGTGAGTATTGTGTCAGTTTAATGTCTTCCATCTTTTTGATTTACTATCAGCCCTGCGTTTTCTTCATTATTTACTTTTTCTGCTAAAACCATCATGATGTCTGGTTTTGGATCCTCCCTGTTTTCAAGGCCTTTTCTATATTGCTTGTCATAGTATTTTAACAAGACATCAAAACATCCGTGAAAGTCTTTTTCTTCTAATGCTGCGATAGCTGTTTTGGTTTCAAGTCCGCCCAGTCTTTTTTGTATCCTTACAATGGCTTCCCGCAGAGCAATACAATCTAACGCGCCATACGTGTCTACCAAATAATCCAACCTTGCCGGAAAGGGGATATCCAAAAAGACAATATTGCTTTTCCTCATGTGGGCCCACATGGCCTGTGGAATATTTACCGCTCCAATGCGTTGGCTCTCGTCCTCTAACCAAATGTTTTTATCGGGGCGTTTTTCTCTTTCTATTTTAATGGCAAGGGAAAGTTTATTTTCAAACATCTCTTGGCTGGGTTGTTTGGGTAAGCCAATATTTCCAAACGCGGAACCCTTGTGGCCAGCCAGTCCTTCAAGATCCACTACAGCCTCGCCCAAGTTAGCCAACGCTTGTAAAACAATTGTTTTACCCGAACCTGTATTGCCTCCCAATATTGTGAATGGATGTTTCTTGCACAGTTCTAAGAGCACCCAATTCCTAAACGCCTTGTACCCCCCAATGAGTGTATATACCTTAAAGCCATAAAGATCAAGCAACCAGGCCACCGCAGCACTTCTCATTCCACCTCTCCAACAATGCACCAACACTGTTTTACTGTTAGGGCTTTTTTCTTTTATCAATGCCTCGGCCCGAAGCAGCATTTCTTTCATTTTCGGACCAAAAAAATCAAGCCCCTTTTTTATTGCCTCCTCCCTTGATTGTTGCTTATAGACCGTACCAACCACTGCACGCTCTTCATCGTTAAATAGTGGAAGAGAGGATGACCCAGGAATATGTGCATGCGCATATTCTGCATCGCTTCTTACGTCAATGACTGTATGTATTTGTGAAAGTTGAACAAATTGTTCAACAGGAATTCTTTCTATTCCCATATTGTTTTTAAGAAAATCACTTGTTCATTGTAGCAAGAAACTCATTGTTGTCGCGCGTTCCCTTCATTTGTTTCATCAACAAATGCATGGCTTCTTCGCTGTTCATGTCTGCCAGATGGTTGCGCAGGATCCACATTCTTTGTAATATATCCTTATCGAGCAAAAGATCTTCTCGCCTGGTAGAAGATGCTGTAAGGTCGATAGCGGGGAACATCCGCTTGTTGGCCAGTCGCCTATCCAAGACAAGCTCCATGTTGCCGGTACCTTTGAATTCTTCAAAGATAACTTCGTCCATTTTACTTCCTGTGTCTATCAGTGCAGTAGCCAAAATGGTCAGCGACCCACCATTTTCTACTTTTCTCGCTGCACCAAAAAACTGTTTGGGTTTTTGCATGGCGTTGGCTTCTACTCCGCCAGATAAAACTTTTCCAGATGATGGAGCAACAGTATTGTGCGCTCTTGCCAACCTTGTGATAGAGTCGAGTAAAATCACTACATCGTGCCCACACTCAACAAGCCTTTTTGCTTTTTGAAGTGCCATCGCAGATACTTTAACATGTTTTTCAGCGGGTTCATCAAACGTAGATGCGAGTACCTCCGCCCTGACGCTTCGCTCCATGTCTGTAACCTCTTCCGGGCGCTCATCTATCAAAACAACCATCAAATAACACTCTGGATGGTTTGTCGCGATGGCATTTGCCACCTCTTTCAACAACATGGTTTTACCAACCTTTGGTTGTGCAACAATCAATCCCCTTTGACCCTTACCCAACGGGGTAAATAAATCCATCATCCGGGTTGAATAATTATCCTGCTTGGTATACAAATTGAATTTTTCAAAAGGGAACAAAGGTGTAAGATAATCAAACGGGACCCTGTCGCGAACCTCGTCAGGCAAACGGCCATTCACGGTGTCTACCTTGTACAATGCAAAATACTTTTCACCTTCTTTCGGTGGCCGAACACTTCCGCTAATGGTATCTCCTGTTTTTATTCCAAAAAGCTTGATTTGTGAGGGAGATACATATACATCATCGGGCGACGTCAGATAATCATAATCGCTGCTCCTTAAAAAGCCATACCCATCGGGCATCATTTCCAGCACCCCTTCTCCCGCAATTGCACCATCAAACTCTACGCTGAATACGGGTTCCTTTTTGATGAAAAGTTGTTTGGCCGGCGCTTCGTCTAACCCTATGACATTTTCACCCGATTGTGGTTCTTCGTCGTTGCTGTTTTCTATAGCTATATCTTCTTTTCTTTCCTCTTGTTTTGCTTCTGCCGGGACGGGTTTAATTTTTTTTATGGGCTGCTTACTCTCTTTTATTACCGGAGCAGCTTCTTCTGTTGTCGAAATGACGGGAGAAGCTGGAGGCCTACCTCTTTTTGCTACTTTTTTCTCCAATTTGGGGGCTTCTGCCATTTCGGGGCCTTTCGGACTGGCATCCTCATTTTCAACGATTGCCTCTTCTGTACTGTTGGATGTTGTCGTTTTTACAATTCGTTTTTTCTTGATGACACCATCCTTTGTTTCGGGTTTTGTACCGCTGTTCATTATGGCCTGTTTGTCTAGAATCTTATAGATCAGATCCTGTTTTTCCAATTTTTTTACACCAGTAATTTTAAGCTGTTCTGCAATATTGAGCAGTTCTGGAACAAGCATGTCGTTCAGCTGAAGAATGTCGTACATAGATATTATTTGTAAAATAGACCCTACAGGGAATTTGACGAGATAAAGATGGAGATTGTGAAGTGAAAACGATATGTGGAGCGACGCTTTTCTAATAATGCTCCTGTTTCCGTATGCAATATTAGCGCTTTTTCAAATTTAAAAAAAATATTTACCCACCTTATCCCCCAACACAAAGCCCTGCTACTCCCTATTTATTACCTTTGTATCAAGAATACAAGCATATGTTTAACAAGAGAGCCAAGATAAAAGATCTTTTGCTTCAGCCCGCAGGCCAAAAAGATATTGTTGTAATGGGCTGGGTGCGCACTTTCAGGAACAATCAATTCATTGCCCTCAATGATGGCTCCACCAATACCAATATCCAAGTTGTAGCGCCCCTTGGTCTATTCGATGGTGAAATTTTAAAAAGAATTACCACAAGTGCTTCATTAAAAATTACGGGCGAACTCGTTTTGTCCCAAGGAAGGGGACAATCGGTTGAAGTGGTGGCCAACACCATTGAAATTTTGGGCGACTCTGACGCGGAAAAATACCCACTTCAACCCAAAAAACACAGCCTTGAGTTCTTGCGTGAAATTGCCCATTTGAGGTTTAGAACAAATACATTTGGTTCTGTTTTTAGGGTAAGGCATGCGCTTGCTTTTGCTGTTCATCAGTTTTTCCATACCAAGGGATTTCTCTATATGCACACACCCATCGTTACCGCCAGCGATGCCGAAGGTGCAGGTGAAATGTTCCGCGTTACCACGCTTCCTTTTGACAGCCCCCCAAGAGATGAAACTGGAGCGATTGATTTCAAAGAAGATTTTTTTGGCCGCAGCACCCACCTCACCGTCAGTGGTCAATTGGAGGGAGAACTCGGAGCTACCGCTTTTGGTGAAATTTACACTTTCGGACCCACCTTTAGGGCCGAAAACTCTAACACGACCAGACACCTTGCAGAATTTTGGATGATTGAACCAGAAATGGCATTTTCTGATCTTGAGGACAACATGAACCTTGCCGAATCATTCATCAAACACATCATCGATTTTGTGATCAAAAACAATATGGATGACCTCGTTTTTCTCGATCAACGGTTGGCAGAAGAAGAAAAACAGCTCCCCGCAGACAAACGCAGTGAAATGGGATTGATTGATAAATTAAGGTTTGTGCTTGATAATGATTTTGAGCGCATCACCTATACGGATGCTATCGATATTCTCTTGAACTCTCCCGCCTATAAAAAGAAGAAATTCCAGTATGAAGTTAAGTGGGGCATCGATATGCAAAGTGAACACGAAAGATATTTGGTTGAAAAACATTTCAAAAAACCCGTTATCGTCACCAACTACCCGAAAGATATCAAAGCATTTTACATGCGCCTAAACGATGACGGCAAAACGGTTGCCGCCATGGACATTCTGGCCCCGGGCATTGGTGAAATTGTTGGCGGTTCACAAAGGGAAGAACGGCTCTCTTTATTAACACAACGCATGAAGGAAATGCATATCGCGGAAGATGAATTGTGGTGGTATCTCGATACCAGAAGATTCGGTACGGTTCCTCACGCAGGGTTCGGGCTTGGATTTGAAAGAATGGTTTTGTTCGTTACCGGCATGACCAACATCCGAGACGTGATTGCTTTTCCACGAACGCCGAAAAGTGCAGATTTTTAATTTATATCATTTGGATGCTATAAAATACTTTACCCTTCTGCTTGCATCATTTCTAATATCCACATAAAACAAATTGATGTCACCGGCATGATAATTCTTTTTTGTATACAAAAAGGAACCAGGAAATTTTGGATGTGAAACCCATAGTGCATTGCCCTCTGCTTGCGTACGGTGTGTTTGGGTATATATTTTGTCTAGGTTATATAAAACGGCACCTTTTTGCAACGATTTATCTGCAATTTCATTTGTTGTTTTCCAGGTAACAGGATTAACAACAGCTATTGAGGTGTCCAATCTATTGGCCCATGCATCAGAATGATCTTCCCTAAATGTTCTCCAACCCACAAAGCACCCCGTTTTGGTGCTGTCTGCGCAAATGGGTATTTTTTCATAGCTGTCTTTTCTCACCCCCATGCCAATCAGGTATGCACAAACCAACTGACTAGACAACGCTTTGCCATCAAAAAACTCTTTTAATAACCGCGTAGCATGTGTAGTACCCTGGCTGTGTGATGCAATAATGATTGGCCTACCCCCGTTTTCGTTTTTCAAATAATGAATAAATGCATTTTTTACATCTTCATACGCCATGTTGAATGCCGCATATTTTGTTGCACTATCTTTTTCGCTGTACATCCCAATATGAGCTTGTCTGTACCTGGGGGCATATACCCTGGCGCTTTCATTGAATGCAGAAGCCTGGTAAATGATTGGCGAAAAATCGGTCTTATAATTGAGGCTGGCATCATCAATTTTAGCATTGTTGTTATCCATCTTCCTTATCCCCAATAGGGTTGTAGGGTGTAAATAAAACACATCTGCTGTCTTTTCTCTCCTGCTACTCATCAGGGGCAAGGGAACAGTATCCGAAGGATCATTTTTTTCTGGATGCGCCGCCCAGTATTCAATTTTACCATAATCTGGGACTCCGGTTTCACTCTTGAAAGCCGCATCTCCTGTATAGGATACAATTTTTTTTGAACAGGAGGAAACAACAAAAACGATTAACAGCAGTCTAATCAACGTAATCATCCAATTTCTATTTATATTCAAAATTATGTTTGTTATTTTTACCCAACAATCTTTTTTACCATGAACATACCATTAATTGATCTTCATCATTTTATAAAAGGCACCACCGAAGAAAAAGTTCAATTTTCCCAAACGCTCGGTCGGGCTTTTGAAGAAGTTGGATTCGTCTCGGTTAAAAACCATGGTATTCCTGATGAATTGATCAATAGCCTCTATGCTACGGTAAAGGAGTTTTTTTCCCTCCCTGAGGCCGAAAAAAGAACGTATGAAATTCCTGGTCTTGCCGGACAGCGTGGCTACACCTCTTTTGGAAAAGAGCACGCCAAAGGAAGTGACGCCCCAGATCTTAAAGAATTTTTTCAATACGGACAGATCATAGAAGATGGTGTTGTGTCGCCAGAAGCATACCCCGACAATGTTAAGGTTTCTTTTCCCGAAGACTTCAATGCATTGTTTACCCAGTCCTATAGGGCTTTTGAGGTTTCGGGTTCTGCCCTGCTTTCGGCCATTGCTATGCACCTTCAGTTGGATGATACCTATTTCGATGAGCATATATACCTTGGTAACAGTATTCTCCGCGCCATTCACTATCCGCCCATTTTGCAAGAACCCAAATCTGCGATTCGGGCAGAACAACACGAAGACATCAACCTGATAACCCTTTTGGTGGGCGCTTCTGCAGACGGCCTTGAAATTCTTGGAAAAAATGGGGAATGGCTACCGGTGAAAGCCGGCCCGGGAGAAATTGTGGTTAATGTTGGCGACATGCTACAGCGCCTGACCAACGACAGGTTAAAAAGTACGACACACAGGGTTGTCAATCCTCCAAGAGAAAACTGGCACAACTCCCGTTTTTCTATTCCGTTTTTTCTTCATCCGCGCAGCAATATGTCGCTTGCTTGTTTACCCTCTTGTGTATCTATCGATAACCCCAAATTATATGATGATTATACTGCAGGTTATTATCTTGATGAAAGGCTAAGAGAAATAGGATTAAAAAAATAATTTTTGCGATTTTCAAAACACCTTCCCTTTTTCCGCGATGTACTGCTGTTCAGCGTATCGGCTTTTGGCGGCCCCCAGGGCCAATTGGGGATGATGATAAAATCTTTCGTTGAAACAAAGCCCTATATTTCTCTCAAAGACCTTGTCAACATCAATGCTTTTTGTCAGTTGATGCCGGGTGCAACCATTACACAAACAGTATCTCTCATCGGTTATCGCCAGGGAGGGGTATGGGTGGCAATAATTACTTTGTTGATCTGGTCCACACCAGCGGTTTTATTGATGTCTGCCTTGTCTTTTGTTTTATCCAGCAACAACCCTTCAATTCTTCAACACCTGCGCTTTGTACAGCCCATGGCGCTGGGCTTTCTTGCATTTGCTTCTATCAAAACATATGCGATGATTGACACCAAGCAAAAATGGTTCATTGTCTTTGTTTCGGCATTTGTAACGTACGCCCTTTTCAAAACACCCTGGGTTTTCCCAATTGTTCTACTCTGTGGAGGACTCATGGGTTCTATCGGAAAGCCGGTGGCTTCTCTTCAACGTGCTATTGCCAGCCGGTTGCGTTTTTTTCCTATCCTTCTTTTTACCATACTTTTTTTATTGGCGGGATTTTTATCTGAAGCAGCACGAAAAGAATCCTGGAAAAACAGAACACCTTTCAACGTTTTTGAAAACATGTACCGCTTCGGTAGCATTGTTTTTGGCGGTGCAGATGTGCTCATCCCGGTTATGTACAACCAATATGTGGTTAGGCCCGAAACAGAAAGAATCAAAAGAACAAACAAAGATGTCATCAGCATTGATCGGAATGCATTTTTATCTGCTTCTGGGGTTGTTCGTGCCATACCCGGACCGGCTTTTTCAATCAGTGCCTTTATTGGAGGAATGGCAATGAGTGATAGGGGGTGGGGATATCAAATGTTGGGATGTTTTTTAGCAGCAACCGGAATTTTTCTTCCAACATTTTTGTTGGTCATTTTTTTCTATCCCTTTTGGGAAAATATCCAGCAATACGGTCGGGTTCAAAATACCATGGCCGGTGTGAATGCTGCAGTTGTAGGCATCATGACCGCAAGCATCATTTATCTTTTTAAGGATACCGTCATCTCGTTTGTCGATAAGCCAATCCTTGATACAATACTTTTCTTTGCTGTTTTTTGCTCAACTTTTTTCCTGCTTTATTATACCAGGATTTCTGCACCACTGATTGCCTTGGGTTGTTTATTGTTGGGCTTTATATAAAGGGCCCTACTTGTAATATCCGCTTTTTAGGATCTCTTCGTTCACCGCTTCGGGTACCATATACCTGATGGATTGACCAGCTGCAACCAATTTCCTGATGATGGTAGACGAGATGTCCAACATGGGAGCATTGAGTATGGTTGCTTTTTGTGAAGCGTCTTCAGCAATCGAAAAGCCCGGTCTTTGGTAAACGAGGATGGGATATCTTTTTTGAAGAACATCTCCACTTTTCCACTTTCCAATATTTTGATAGCTGTCCGAGCCCATGATCACACTGAAACTATTTTCTGGATATTTTTCTTCAAGATAGGCGAGTGTATCAATTGTATACGAAGGTCTCGGAAGAGAGAACTCGATGTCCGAGGCCCTCAGTTTTGTTTCCCCTTCGATGGCCTGTTGCACCAAATGAAGACGGTGGTATTCGTTCAATAATGTTGCACTTTGTTTGAATGGATTTTGTGGACTGACCACAAACCAGATCTGGTCTAGTGTTGTGTGCTGTAAAATATGGTTTGCGATGATCAGATGACCATTGTGAATAGGATTGAAAGATCCAAAGTATAGCCCAATTATCATAAGCAATTGAAAACCAGTGTTTTATGATTGTTTTATCTCTACCATTATGGCATCTGCCTCACTGAGGCGCAGGCTTACCTGGTATCCGGCAACCATTACTGAAATGGGGTCGCCCAATGGCGCTATTTGTTCTACAGTAATTTCTTCTCCCGGAAGAAAGCCCATTTCCATCAGTTTCAATACCAGCTCCTCGTCTTCGAGAGAACAGATGATTGATTTTTGTCCGACCGCAAGTGCTGAAAGTTTTTTCTGCATGTTCAATTCTACGAGGTGCAAAGCTACTTCCCTTCGGTGGATTTCTTGTACTTTTATTCTCTTTCTATGAACGATATACATCTCTTTTGCCTGAAGCCCGTGCATGTACTAAAACAGCGAAACCGCCTGAAATCATTTCTCGCCAGTAAGGCCGTATCCGCCAAACGACCCCTGGGGTCTCTCAATATTATTTTCTGTAGCGATGAGCATTTGCTCGGGATTAACCGCGATTACCTGCAACACGATTATTATACAGACATCATCACTTTTGATCTTTCGCCCTCGAGCAAATCCCCTCTCGAAGCTGAATTGTACATCAGTATTGACCGGGTCAAAGAAAACGCTTCAATCCTTGGTCAGCCCCTTTACAGAGAGCTGCACCGTGTTATTTTCCACGGTTTGCTTCATTTGTTGGGCTATAAGGATAAGCAGAAAAAAGACCAGGCCCTGATGCGGGAGTTGGAAGACCGGTTGTTGGCCGAGTATTTTCTTTAGGGTTGAGGGTTTCTGGATGTTACCCCTGGTGATGCGGTAGTGTTCCACGTGGAACATTGACATTAACCAGTCTTGTTTGAGCGTTTTCTGGCTGATGATTGTTTTATCAACCACTTTAGGGGGATGATATCTTAATGCATTAACACCAATAACACCCCCCCAACCTGAGGTTGGTAAACCTGGACAGGAGGGGTGGTTCTCATTCGTCCGCACCAACGGTTCGGACGAATGAGAACCGGGGCGGTACATTATCGTTTTCGCTGATAAATAGACAAGGAATAGGGCTGCGACACCAAATAACCACAACCTTATCGGGTATGGTGACACAATTGGTCACATGTTCCACGTGGAACATCCTTGTAGGCCAATAAAACCCCTCTTTTTGGCTCTATGCATAAAGGTTTCCCCAAATATTGAGCTTGGTAGAGCTTGTTAAGCGAAAAGACCTTAGTTCTTTTTTATCTTTGCCATATGTTCCAGAAGTATGATGTTATCGTGGTTGGTGCAGGCCACGCGGGCTGTGAGGCTGCTGCTGCAGCGGCCAACATGGGAAGCAAGACCCTTCTTGTTACCATGAACCTTCAGACAATTGCCCAAATGAGTTGTAATCCTGCCATGGGCGGTATTGCAAAGGGGCAGATTGTTAGGGAAGTTGATGCCCTGGGAGGATATTCTGGTATAGTTACCGACCAGACCATGATCCAATTCAGGATGTTGAACAGGTCTAAGGGCCCGGCCATGTGGAGTCCGAGGGCACAGAGCGACCGCATGCTTTTTTCCCAACGGTGGAGAGAGTTGCTGGAGAATACCCCCAACCTCGATTTTTACCAGGACATGGTCAATGGCCTGATCGTAAAAGACGGCAGGGTCAGGGGAATCATCACCGGAATGGGCAATGAGATAGAAGCCAAGTCCGTAGTGTTGACCAATGGTACCTTTTTAAATGGCATCATCCATATTGGCGAAAAGCAGTTTGGTGGTGGAAGAATGGCAGAGCGAGCGGCAACGGGCATCACTGAACAGCTGGTAGAGCTTGGGTTTGAAAGCGATCGGCTGAAAACAGGAACACCCCCGAGGTTAGACGGCAGAAGCCTGGATTATTCCAAGATGGATGAACAGAAGGGGGATGATGAAATAACGGGGTTTTCTTACCTGAACATTGAAAAAATCAGGCCAGAACAACAAAGAAGTTGCTGGATTGCCTATACCAATCAAACGGTTCACGATACCCTCAAAACCGGATTTGACAGAAGTCCCATGTATGCGGGTCGTATCGAAGGAACCGGGCCAAGGTATTGCCCAAGCATAGAAGACAAGATCAATCGTTTTGCTGATCGCGACAGACACCAGCTGTTTGTTGAGCCGGAAGGGTGGAATACGGTAGAGATTTACCTGAACGGCTTTTCCACCTCCTTGCCAGAAGATGTTCAATACAAGTCATTGGTAAAGATTCCAGGCTTTGAAAATGTAAAGATGTTCAGGCCCGGTTATGCCATAGAATATGATTATTTTCCGCCGCACCAACTTCATTACTCATTGGAAACCAAGCAGTTACGTAGTTTATTCTTTGCTGGGCAGATCAATGGAACCACTGGATACGAAGAGGCGGCCTGCCAGGGACTGATGGCTGGTATGAATGCACACAACAATGCATTTGAGCGCGAGCCCCTTGTTTTGAAAAGAAGCGAAGCCTATATCGGGGTATTGATTGACGACCTGATTACCAAAGGAACCGAAGAGCCGTACAGGATGTTTACTTCCAGGGCGGAGTTCAGAACCCTCTTGAGGCAAGACAATGCCGATATTCGCCTCACTGAAATCGGCCATCAACAAGGATTGGCCAGTGAAGAAAGGTGCCAGCAAGTAAAAATCAAGAAGGACAATGTAGACCAGATCATCAAGAAGTTCAGCGAAATTTCCGTTGAGCCCGAATCCATGAATGCGTTTTTTGAGGCAGCAGGCTCCGCAGCCCTGACCCAAAAACAGAAAATATCACAACTGGTACTGCGCCCGGGNATTGGCGCCAAAGAGATGATTGACCATTCAGAACAACTGAAAACCGAGTTTGGTCATTATGCGCCGCTCGAAATTGAACAAGCGGAGATTCAGATGAAGTATGCGGTTTATCTTGAGAAGGAGAGAGAAATGGTCCAAAAAATGGCACAAATGGAAGAGTTGGAAATCCCTGAAACCTTTGACTATACCAAGGTTCAGGCCATCGGCACAGAAGCAAGAGAGAAGCTGAAAAAAATTCAACCCAAGACGCTTGGTCAGGCATCACGCATATCAGGCATCAACCCCAGCGATGTTCAAATCCTGATGGTATACATGGGAAGATAACCGTAAATTGAAATCAAACCCAATAATGACATCACTGAGCCCCAAAGAATTGAATTTGATCTACAGTTGTTAGCGACAATTTAAAAAATACACGATGACATTTATTGAACTGATCAAACAACCTTGGCCATGGTATGTGGCCGGACCCATCATTGGTTTGATGGTGCCAACACTATTGATTTTTGGCAACAAAACATTTGGAATTTCATCATCATTGCGGCACGTNTGNGCNGCNTGTNTGCCTGCCAAGATTCCATTTTTCCAATACGATTGGAAAAAAGAAATTTGGAACCTTTTCTTTGTTTTCGGAATTTTTCTGGGAGGGATCATTACAGCCTTGTATTTTAAAAATGATGCAGCTGTTGTTGTTGATCCAAGATTGATCACTGAACTCTCGGGTTATGGCATTGCTGATTTCAGTGGACTGGTTCCTGCAGAAATTTTCAGCTGGGCTTCTCTTGCTACACCAAGGGGTTTTATCCTGATGGTGATTGGTGGTTTTTTTGTTGGTTTTGGTACACGCTATGCAGGTGGTTGCACTTCGGGCCACGCCATCATGGGTTTGTCCAACCTTCAACTACCATCATTGATTGCCACCATATCTTTTATGGCGGGTGGTTTCATCATGGCCAACCTTATCCTTCCCTTCATCCTTTCATTGTAAAATTGTACACCCATGATAATAAATAAAAAAGATACGAATACCGATTTTGAAGTGAGGTCGCTGGATGCGATATGCAAAAATCAAGAAGCGGTAGAATTGCCCATGTGGCATAATCTCCAATACCTTGCCTTTGGTGTAGCCTTTGGCATTGTATTGATCAAATCTGAGGTGATCTCGTGGTTCCGCATCCAGGAAATGTTCAGGCTGCAAAGTTTTCACATGTTTGGTGTGATTGGATCTGCTGTTGCAGTGGGCGCACTATCTGTTTTTCTGATCAAAAAATTCAAGATCAAATCCATCCATGGTGAAGAAATTATTCTTCCTGAAAAAACATTCAACAAGGGACAGATTTATGGCGGATTGCTTTTCGGTTTCGGCTGGGCAATGACCGGCGCTTGTCCTGGCCCCATGTTTGCACAATTGGGCTATGGCGCAATCGCTACATCGGCAACTATTTTG
>JGI12547J11936_1000054_pt1 | contig 22328 bp, 18 predicted proteins | sample LakEriepJuly2011_2_FD_11936 | JGI IMG/M metagenome (IMG submission 11936)
TGAATAGCTTCACCAGCCATCAGAGTATCCATTCGTTCCAGAGTTGAGGTGATAATCCTGTGATATCCCCAACGTTGAAATACTTGTTCTAATCTATCTTCAATCCAGCGTTTTTGCGCCACATCTAAAGGTAGTAGATCCCTTGCTCCCGCTGCTGGTTGATACACCATTATTTTTTCTTCCCACCAAACAAACCACTTTTTCCAGACTTATCTGGTTGCTTCTCTTCAGTTTTAGAAGCGGAACTCACTTGAGAACCACTGTTTTAATTCCTAAAGCTTGATCTACCTTGGGTTTCCATTCCAAAGCGATTTTTTCATTAGGATCTATTTTCAGGGCATTATCAAAGTGAATTTTTGCCATTTTCAGTTGATTTTGCCGTAAATATACCATTGCGATTAAACTATGGCAACGACTATTTTTCGGCTCTAACTTTAGGGCTTCCTGTAATTCTACTTTGGACTGGGACAATTGGTTTGTTTCTAGTAGTCTGTCAAAGACATTTTGACGGGTTTTTGGTAGTGCGGGCATACTTCGACAAGCTCAGTACAAGTCTTGCCCCCGTGAGCGAGACGCTCAGACTACAGCGTGAGCGAGACGTTCAGACTACAGTGAGCGAGACGCTCACACTACAGTCCATCATTTTTGTCTTGACAAACTACTAGTTTACAGCCAATTATAGGAAGTTTTAAATCCCTCCAGTTGTCGGCATAAAATCTAATCCTGACTAAGCATGATTTAAAATTAGATAATTTATTTAAACTCTTATAATCATATATCCATTTATGTAAATGCCCATGAGGCGAATTTTCAGTCTCATAACCCAAAGTTTGTGAAAACGAAACAAAATACTTGTTCTGTGGGTTTTAGATACTTTTGTTATTGGTTTCTGAGAATAATGAATAGAAGATAGCAGAAATTTTCTATTTGGTGAACATAATTTAGCCGATTTGGCGTGTATTTTTCGGCAATATCTAGTTCTAAATCTGGTAATTAAGTTTGCAGAAACTGACAATGAATTAACTAATCACTCCTCGATATTCTATTAACAAGCGAGGGGGGAAGCGGCAACCGAGCAGCGAACAACTCCAAGCGTAATAAAAATCAAGGAGAATTCAGTCATGTCTAATCTATTTACCGCAGTATCTGTTGAACAACAAGAAATCGTAGCTGGTGGTTATGATCTTGCACAATTTAACACTAGTTTTAGTGGTATAAACAGTGTGCAACAGGGTGGTTCTAATTCAGGCTTTAATGGTAGCACTGCTGTGGGTACACAAGGTTCTATCAGCGTCAATAGTTTTGCTCTAACTACTCTAGCAACTAATGCGCCTGCAGGATTACTACCCGCAGTAGGGGTAGTCGTAGCACCTAGACTTTAAGTGGGTAGTTAGAAATATTCTACCTGTGAAAGAGAAGTGGTAAAAGAGAATAAAAACATAGAATCATCAACCAGTATTAGATGATTGTTAGAGTTTTACTCTTAGCACTTCTCGTAACAAATTGAAAAAAGATTTATGTATCACAAAAAATGATACATAAATCTTATTTTTTAGAAGCAGGAGGTTTTACCATGTCTGATCATATAAAAATTAACAACTCCAACCTATTTATAGGTATATCAGAAAAGCAACAGGAGTCTGTATCTGGGGGAATGTTTTATATGTTCTACCAAAATACAAATGTCTACACTAGGGGAAGTAATAACATGAATATTTCCCAAGGAGATTTTAGCGGATCTTCAAGAAGTGAAACTGAATATCAATTTTCCCAAACAACATTAGTTATAGCTTCATTGTTTGGTGGAGGAGGAGGTGGAAGTCGTCGCAATAACCGCAGACGAGGTGGTAGCTTATTCGCAAAACTATCTAGTTTTTTTTAGCACAGAAACAAAATCACAATCACTTCATTTTATCTTCCACTATTTAGATCATACAGCACTCGTTCATACCAATATTCCCGACTTCTGACATAAATTTATAATTTATGGACACAATAAATAAAAGAAGTCGGGGATCTTATCGTCTCACCTGAATTCTTACCTTGATTGTTCAATTTGTCTCCTTAAATATTGTACATAATTCTTAGGCAAAGTGCTGTATTCGCCAAGGATTTACACCAATTAAATAAACACAAAAAAATCAATTGAATAACAAATAAATTGGCTTATTTTTCCAACTTTATATGGTTAATTGCTAATGAAATACCAATTTGTTAAACAGCATAGTGAAGAAGACTGTGGTGCAGCTTGTTTAGCGGCAATTGCCAAATATTATGGTCAAACATTTACCATTAGTCATATTCGGGAAGCCGTCGGAACAGGNCAATTTGGAACTACTTTATTAGGATTAAAAAGAGGAGCAGAAATTCTGGGTTTTAAAGCCAATCCAGTGAAAACTTCTCCAGAAATATTAGATAAAATTAATGAAGCACCTTTACCCGCGATTATTCATTGGCAAGGCAATCATTGGGTGATTTTATATGGTAAAAAAGGTAAAAAATTTCTGATTGCAGATCCCGCAGTGGGAATGCGTTATCTTTCTAAAGAAGATATAAAAGCAGCTTGGACAGATTGGTTATTATTATTATTAGAACCAGACCCCCTTCGGTTTTTTGCTCAAAAGCAAGATAAAGAAGGTGGTTTTTGGCGTTTCTTCCGACGAGTTTGGATTTATCGTGGTATTTTATTCCAAGCTTTACCTCTTAATTTAGTATTGGGTTTACTGTCTTTAACTTCTCCTTTTCTGCTGCAAATTCTCACCGATGATGTATTAGTTAGAGGTGACATAAAATTATTAACTACAGTAGTCATTGCTGTAGTAGTTATGAATATTATTTCTACTAGCCTTTCATTTGTCCAGTCTNACTTAATTGCTCATTTTGCTCAACGAATGCAATTAGGTCTAGTTTTGGAATTTGGGCGGCAAATTCTGCGTTTACCATTAACTTATTATGAAACTCGTCGCAGTGGTGAAGTTGTGAGTCGGCTGCGAGATATTGACCAGATTAATCAATTAATTGCTCAAGTTGTTATTGGGTTACCCAGTCAATTTTTTATTGCCATAATTTCCTTGGGTTTCATGTTTTTCTATAGCTGGAAACTTACCTTGGTAGCTTTAGTAATTTCTGTGGTCATGACCACGTCTACCTTTATTTTCCAGCCCACATTACAACAAAAAACTAATGAACTCTTAATTACAGAAGCGGAAACCCAAGGGGTTTTAGTGGAAACCTTTAAAGGTGCATTAACTCTCAAAACAACCGCATCAAGAAGACAATTTTGGGATGAATTACAAAATCGTTTTAATCGTCTAGCTAGGCTAACATTTCAGACGATGCAAATTGGAATTATTAATAATACCTTTTCAGGTTTTGTTTCTGGTATTGGTGGCGTAGTTTTACTCTGGTTTGGTGGCTATTTGGTAATTAACCCGGCTGAAAATATCAGTGTTGGGCAATTACTAGCATTTAATTCAATGAATGGTAATTTTATATCTTTAATTAGTACAGTTATTAATTTTGTTGATGAATTTACCCGGGCTAAAACTGCTACTCGAAGGCTGACAGAAGTTATTGATGCCACTCCAGAAGAAGAAGATAATAGTAAAAAGCCATTTGTAGAAATCTCTAGTAATGCTAATATTATTTGTACAAATTTAACCTTTCATTATCCTGGTCGAATTGATTTATTAGAAGATTTTTCTTTAACGATTCCTGGAGGTAAGAATATTGCTCTAATTGGTAAATCTGGCTGTGGTAAAAGCACCTTAGCTAAATTAATTTCTAGTTTATATCAATTGCAATCTGGTAATATCCAGATTGGGATTTATAATCTCCAAGACCTTTCTTTAGAATGTCTCCGTCAACAAATAGTTCTTGTTCCTCAAGATGCTCATTTTTGGAATCGTTCTATTATTGATAATTTCCGATTAGGAGCGCCTTATGTTAGTTTTGAGCAGATTGTTCAAGCTTGTAAAATTTCTGGTGCTGATGAATTTATAAGTAAGTTACCTGAGACATATCAAACTATTTTAGGTGAATTTGGTGCTAATATTTCTGGTGGACAAAGACAAAGATTAGCCATAGCTAGAGCCATTGTTACAGATCCAGCAATTCTCATTTTAGATGAATCTACTGGTGGACTAGATCCAGTGAGTGAAGCCCAAGTTTTAGACCAACTCTTTCAACATCGTCAAGGAAAAACAACGATTTTAATTACTCATAGACCCAAGGTAATTAATCGGGCTGATTGGATTGTTTTAATAGATAAAGGTAGGTTAAAATTAGTAGGTTCTTTGGAAGATTTACGTAGCAAAACAGGAGACCATTTAGATTTTGTAATTCCTTAGTTATTATTATTTATTGCTTTTGATAATTATGCTTTACACTCATAATCAAGAATTCGATTCTCTCAGTGAAAATGATAATTCACTTCCACCTATAAATCGGTGGACATCCTTAGCAGGTGTATTTCTGATTGGGACTGTTATTGCTAGTATTACTTTATCCTCATGGGTAAAATATAATGTAACAATCAAAGCTGCTGCTCTTGTTCGTCCCATAGGTGAAACTCGTGTAGTCCAACCCAAGATAGAAGGGACTATTAAAAGTATTTTAGTCAAAGAAAATCAAATTGTTAAGCAAGGGCAAATAATTGCTATATTAGATACTGATCAATTGCTAATTAAGAAAAGCCAATTAGAAGAAGGTATCAAACAAAGTAAATTACAAATAATGCAAATTTATGCTCAAAATGGGATTTTAAATAATCAAATAATGGCCGAAAAAAGAGTCGTAGAAAGAATTATCGCTGCTGCTAGAGAGGATTTGTTAAGAAATCAAAGAGAATATCAAGAACGAAGAATTAATACTGAAAATGAATTAATGACAGCGGAGGTAAATATTGAAAAAGAATTAGTAGATTTAGAAAAGGCTGAAGTTGATTTAGAGTTTGCCAAAGTAGATCGGGATCGTTATGAGAAATTATCAAAAATTGGTGCAATTGGCAACCGAGAATTTGAGCAAAAACAGCTAGTTGTCAAACAAATAAGTTTAACATTAGAATCGGCAAAAAAAGCTGTTGATATCGCTCAAATAAAAATTAAATCTAATAAAGCTGCCATTAATCCCACTACAGCCATGATGAAAATGGCAGAACAACGTATTGCTCAAGAAATTGCCAAAGGTGAAGCCAATATAGCAGTTTTAAATAAAGAAAGAGAAATCTTAATTCAGCGATTATTAGAAATACAAACTCAAATTAAACAATCACAAAAAGAACTTCAACAACTCGAAAATCAACGCAAAAACAGTATTATTCTTTCCACAAGTAATGGGATCATATTTAAACTAAATTTACGCAATTCTGGTCAATTTGTGCGGGCTGGTGAATCTATTGCTGAAGTTGTCCCTAATAATGCTCCTTTAGTAATTAAAGCCATGATTCCCACAGCAGAAATTAACAAAATTGCGATTAATCAAAAAGTCCAACTTCGTGTTGATGCTTGTCCCTATCCTGATTATGGAACTGCGAAAGGGATTGTTAAAAACATCGCTCCAGATGCAATTACACCTCAAAGCAAAGATTCAAATACTACGAATTCTTCTGGTATTAGCTATTTTGAAGCCGCAATTCAACCCGAAAGCTACTCATTTGGAAATAATGGTCGTCAGTGTCTACTGCAATCAGGAATGAACGCTACAGCCGAAATTATTTCTAAGGAAGAAACAGCATTACAATTTATGTTGAGAAAAGCTAGATTAATTACTGATTTATGAGTAGCAATTAAGTGTAGCAATCCTATTTGAGTTGTGATAGCGTGCAGATCCCCGACTTCTTAGAGAAGTCGGGGATCTGGTTGTTCGTATTTTTTATTCCCTTTACCAGAATTAGAACATCTTTACAATAGCTTTAAGTTTTTAATGCCATGTAAATGCTCATCCTTTCACAAAAACCTTATGTCAATCTGGCACTTTTATTGGCAAGTATTTTCTATTACTTAATATCTCCTATAGTACCAGGCAATATATCTGTCACGACTCTTATTAAACCTAAATTATTGTTAAATAAACATATTTATTATGATTATATATCAACTTCATAATCTCAGTATTTTCTAATAAATTTCATGGAATTAGCGTGACACCCCCCATAGACAATAAGTTATAACTAAGAGAATCTAGGAAAAATTCAGAGGCAACAGGGACCTGGCAACTTTCTAACAGGAAAAACTCATGTTTAGAAACATGAGATTGAAATAATGACACTGTTTTTTTGGTGCTTACACATCTTTTAAAAACATCTTTTTTTTTGACAGAAGCTCTAAACTGGTGCAAATGAGTGTTTCTTATCTGTTCCCTTTGTTTGTAATTAATGGTATGAGATAGGAATCAAGACTTATCAGGAGTATACCTATTGGGACAATTATTAGATATGCAACAAGTTTCATCGGAAAAAACAATTTTAAAATTCATCGTTATTGATGATCACGAATCAGTTTTAAATGGAACAGTCGAAATATTAAGGAAAAACTATCCTAGTGCTGAATTTAATTCGGCTACAAATGCTAGTTATGCTTTTGAGCAAGTTATTAGTTACCAACCTGACCTAGTAGTTATGGATCTTTCCATACCAGAAAAACCGGAAATGATAGCGAGGGTTGATACAGGTATTCAACTTTTGAAGGTTTTAATGGAAAATTATTCCCATTTAAATCTTGTTATTCAAAGCGCCCATGTCAGGACATTAATCCGCATTCGTCCTTATATTGATAATCACAAGGGAGGCTTTACTATTGTTGATAAAAGTCTTTCTAGCCAAGAAATGTTAACTAGGGTTGATTGGGCATTACAAGGATTAACTCACACAAAAGATATTAAAGGAATTCATTCGGGTTTAGATGTGAAAACGGAGTGGTTAAAGGTTCTAAACTTAGCCTTTGAAGCAGGATTACAAGATAAAGCAATTGCTGAAAATATGTGCATTTCTGAACGCATGGTGCGTCATTATTGGAGTAAATTACAGGACGCTTTAAATATTTATCCAGAAGCAGGCAAAAATATTCGCATTCAAACAGAAATTAAAGCTAGATCTGAAGGATTAATTGATTAATCAACTAACAAACAAATAAATAAATAAAGTTAGTAAAATCAATAATTTGTTTTCCATAATTAAGGTTTTGAGAGTGAGATAAAAGCTTATGCAAACTCAAATTTGGAAAAAACTACAACCAGAAAATTATTTTGGTTATGGAGAAAAGTTATCAGAAAATATCATGACTATTTTGAGTCTAGTCTTGATTAGTCATTTTTTGTTAACTAGGAATTCGTCAGTTGCCTTAATACCAGCAATTTTTTTGATGGTTATTAATTGCATCANNATCATAGCTTTATATCAATATCACCAAACAATTAAAGCTGGGATTAAATCTCGCCAAAACATGATTGAAACTAAATTTGAAACAATTCATAATGGACCATTACAAAGTCTGGCTAGAGTTTTAAAGCTAGTTAAAGGGCAAGAATTACCAATTAATAACTTGCTACCTTTAATAGAAAAAGAACTTGAAGAACTAAATCAAGAATTACGAGGAATATCTAATTTTTGGCAACAAGAAACTCTTAATCAAGATACTAGCCTTTATCTAGNAAATAGTCTAGTCATAGATTTGCAAAACCCTTTACCTGAAATCCTTTATCAAGTTTATAGCCACACCTTAGAACGAGATTTTCCTGGCTTTAAAACCCTGAAACTAAAAATTCACAATTTTGAAACTATTAATGAAAGCAATTTGAGTATTGAAAATAAGCGCAGACTTTGCAGATTCTTAGAAGAAGCCTTATGTAATGTTGGTAAACACGCTACAGGAATCACATATTTGAAAGTTACTTATTCTGCTTCTAAAGAATATGCTACTCTGAGCATTATGGATAATGGTTTAGGAATTAACTCATCAAAAGAAGGTTGGGGGACAAAACAATTTAAAAATTTAGCCCAACAAATTAAAGGTAAATTTAGGCGAGTTTCCCTTTATCCTCAAGGTACTCTTTGTGAATTATCTTGGCCTTTAGCAAATTCTTTTTGGTGGCAATAAAAACTAGGAAAATTAGAAAATCTTGATATTTTACTTTTTCTCAAATAGCTGACTGTGCCAATACTGTGCCAAGATAGAGAATCAACAACTATATTGAGCAAAAGGACAGCTAAAAAACGCCGTGCAGATTACATTTTTAGGGACTAGTTCCGGTGTACCTACAAGATCACGCAACGTTTCCAGCGTGGCACTGAGGTTACCACAACGAGCAGAATTGTGGTTATTTGACTGTGGGGAAGGAACTCAGCATCAAATTTTGCGGAGTGATTTAAAAGTTAGCCAACTATCCCGAATTTTTGTCACCCATATGCACGGTGATCATATTTTTGGCTTAATGGGATTGCTTGCCAGTTGCGGTTTAGCAGGTAATGTAGACAAAATTGATATTTATGGTCCATCGGGATTAAACGAATACCTACAAGCCGCTTCCCGTTACTCTCATACCCATTTTTCTTACCCCATTAAAGTGCATACTGTGCAGTCGGGGGTAGTTTATGAAGATGATGAATTTACAGTTAGCTGTAGTCTTTTACATCACCGCATTCCTGCTTTTGGCTACCGAGTAGCAGAAAAAGATAGAACCGGACGCTTTGATATAGACAAAGCCAAAGCCTTAGAAATTCCTTCAGGTCCAATTTATGGACAACTCAAGCGCGGTGAAACAGTCACCCTGGCAGACGGAAGAGTAATTAATGGCAGTGAATTATGTGGTTCCACGGAAATTGGTCGGAAAATTGCCTATTGTACAGATACAGTTTATTGTGATGGTGCAGTACAATTAGCACAGGATGCAGATGTGTTAATTCATGAAGCAACGTTTGCTCATCAAGATTCAGAAATGGCTTTTCAGCGGTTACATTCTACAACCACAATGGCAGCGCAAACAGCATACATTGCCGGAGTTCGCAAACTGATTATGACACATTTTAGCCCCCGCTATGCTCCAGGTAATACCATTGAATTAAAAGACTTACTTAAAGAAGCAAAAGCAATTTTTCCGAAAACAATTATGGCTCATGATTTTATGGTTTATGATGTTCCTCGCAGACGAGAAATTGAATCCAGTGTGAGTGCCTAATTTCACTATAATTTTCATCTATTCCCAATTTATCACCCTCTAATATATGAGCAATATTCCCCAAATTGGCCAACCTGCACCAGATTTTTCGACCCCAGACCAAAACAATAATTTAGTTAATATTGCTGATCTAAATCAGTGGCTAGTTCTCTATTTTTACCCTAAAGATAATACACCTGGCTGCACCACAGAAGCTCAAGACTTTACAGAATTATTCTCAGAATTTACCACAGTAGGCGCGAAAATTATCGGCGTTAGTCCCGACTCTGCCACATCTCATTGTAAATTTATTGACAAACATAATTTATCAATTACCCTATTAACTGATCCTGAACATCAATTAATAGAAGCTTATGGTGCATGGCGTTTAAAGAAGTTTATGGGTAAAGAATATATGGGGGTTGCTCGTTCAACCTTCCTAATTTCACCTGATAAAAGCATCGCCTACGCTTGGCCGAATGTCAAAACAAAAGGTCATGCTGAAGCTGTACTTAAAAAAATCAAGGAATTAGCAGCTATTTAAACTTTTATCGAACAGGAGTCAGGAGTCAGGAGTTAGGAGTTAGAATAAATGCAACCTGCGAGAACATTTGAAGATTTAATAGTTTGGCAAAAAGCACATCAATTTGTGTTAGAAGTATATCAGATAACTGGGAATTTTCCTAAATCCGAAATATATGGACTCGCTTCTCAATTTAGACGCGCATCAATTTCTATTCCTGCAAATATCGCTGAGGGCTTTAAGAAAAAAGGAGATTTAGATAAAGTAAGATTTATGAATATTGCACAAGCTTCTCTGGAAGAATGTAGATACTATCTTATTCTCACAAAAGATTTAGGATATGCTAATACATCAGAATCAATGTTAAAACTACAAGAAGTTAGTAGATTATTAGATAGTTATGCAAAAGCTATTCTCAACAATTCTACCTCCTAACTCCTGACTCCTGACTCCTGACTCCTGACTCCTGACTCCTGACATCCTATTATTTGTATTATGGTTCAGTTCATCCAAGCACAAAATATAGGCATTGCCTATTTAGAAGAAAGATTTAGTTTAGAACAAACCGACAGTGAAGCGTTCTTTCCTGAATGGTGGGAACATTTGCCAGAAATTTCTGATTTAGAAAAGCAATATCTAGACAGAGTAAAATTTCATTTTCTCCGATTGGTTAAACATCCTCCTTTATCAGAAGAAACCGTAAAGTTAGTTGTTTTATCTCCCTTACTCAGTTTAGCTGGATTTTATGATGAACCTTTCTTTATTAGAAGTGAATCATCAATAGAAATTGCCGTCGAAGATGCAGAAGAACTTATCAGAGACAGAATTGATGTTTTAATTATCCAGCAACAATTATGGTTATTGGTAATTGAATCTAAAAAAACTGCTTTTTCCCTTGCACAAGCCATACCTCAAGCACTTACTTATATGCTGGCTAATCCTCATCCTGATTATCCTGTATATTCATTAGTCATTAATGGAGAAGATTTTCAATTTATCAAACTTCTGCAAAAAGATCAACCTAGATATGCTTTGTCAGAAAGATTTACTTTGTATCGTCGAGAAAACGAACTTTATCAAGTTTTCCGAATCTTAAAAAAACTAAGTCAAATTTTGAATTAACTCTGAATTAATTATGTCCAGTCGTCCTATCTATCTCGATTGTCATGCTACTACCCCCGTTGATGAAAGGGTAATGGCTGCTATGATTCCCTATTTTACCGAAAAGTTTGGTAATGCGGCGAGTATTAGCCATATTTACGGTTGGGAATCGGAAGCTGCTGTTAGACAAACACGGGAAATTTTAGCAAAAGCAATTAACGCTACCCCTGAAGAAATTGTTTTTACCAGTGGTGCAACGGAAGCAAATAATTTAGCTATTAAAGGTATTGCTGAAGCTTATTTCCAAAAAGGTCAGCATATTGTGACTATTGCCACGGAACATAAAGCAGTTTTAGATCCTTGCGAATATTTAAAAAGTCTTGGTTTTGATATTACAATTTTGCCAGTACAAAAAGATGGACTAATTGATTTAAATCAGTTAGCAAAAGCTTTGCGTCATGATACAATTTTAGTATCTGTAATGGCTGCAAATAATGAAATTGGGGTTTTACAACCAATAGCTGAAATTGGAGAAATGTGCCGTCAAAGGCAAATTATTTTGCACACAGACGCAGCCCAAGCTATTGGTAAAATCCCTTTAGATGTAGAAGAGATGAATATTGATTTAATGTCTCTCACAGCCCATAAAGTCTATGGACCAAAGGGAATTGGGGCTTTATATGTCCGCAGACGTAACCCTAGAGTTAAACTTGCTTCCCAACAACATGGGGGAGGACATGAAAGAGGAATGCGTTCTGGGACTTTATACACACCGCAAATTGTCGGTTTTGGTAAAGCTGTAGAAATTGCTGATTCAGAACAAGAAACCGAAAATCAACGATTAACAGCATTAAGAGCAAGATTGTGGCAACAGTTATCTACTGTCGGGGGAATTCATGTAAATGGACATCCTCAAAACCGATTAGCAGGAAACTTAAATATTAGTGTGGAAGGTGTAGATGGTGCGGCACTTTCTTTAGGGTTACAATCAACAGTAGCGGTATCTTCGGGTTCTGCTTGTTCTTCTAATAATGTTGCCCCTTCCTATGTGTTGAAAGCATTGGGACATTCGGATAAATTAGCTTATGCTTCCATGCGATTTGGGATGGGGAGATTTAATACAGTTGAGGAAATTGATCAAGTTGCCAAACAAGTAATTTCTACCATTCAAGGTTTAAGAAGTGCTTCAGTAGTTAGTTGTCAGTAGCAATTATTAGACAACTTAACAGTTAATTTGTCAAAAATCTGCCAGAATTATTATATTCTGTAAACTTGGGTTTGAGTTTACTTTCAGACAAGTATCAATTAACATATTTACTAAGTGGACTTTTTATGTCCTTTTACCCACAGGTTAAAGAATTTTTTCTCGGTAAATCCTTACCAACCAGCGCCCATAGCGAAGAACGATTGACTAACGCAGCAGCTTTGGCGGTACTTTCTTCCGATGCCCTTTCCTCTGTGGCTTATGCGACAGAAGAGATCTTGCTGGTTTTAGTAGCCGCAGGCAGTGGCGCTCTTGGCTTGTCTTTGCCTATTGCTATCGCCATTATTGCCCTCCTGGGGATAGTAGTCCTTTCCTATCGGCAAACCATTCGTGCTTATCCTCAAGGTGGTGGTTCTTACATTGTCGCTAGAGAAAATCTGGGTCTTTATCCTGGACTGGTAGCTGGTGGTTCGCTGATGATTGACTATATTTTAACAGTAACTGTCAGTATATCTGCGGGTACAGCCGCTTTAACATCAGCAATTCCCGCACTGCAATCTCACACAGTCCTTCTGTGTTTGATTTTCATTTTCTTGATCATGCTGGCAAATCTTAGGGGTGTCAAGGAATCAGGACAGATATTCATGGTTCCTACCTATGCCTTTATTGTGAGTATTTTTCTGTTAATTGGCATTGGTTTGTTTAAATATAGCACTGGGCAAGTTGCAGTTGAATATCCTTCTCTTCCTGTTACCGAAGGCATAAGTGTATTCTTCATCTTACGGGCTTTTTCCGCTGGATGTACGGCACTGACAGGAGTAGAAGCAATATCTGATGGGGTGTTAGCTTTTAAACCTCCAGAATCGAAAAATGCTCGGCTGACTTTGTTGTATTTAGGAGTAATTTTGGGATTCATGTTTGTAGGTATCACTTACTTGGCAAACATTTATCATATTGTTCCCGGAGAAGGACAAACAGTAGTTTCTCTTTTGGGGAGAGCAATTTTGGGAACAGGGCCTGTTTACTATTTTCTACAAGTTGTTACCCTGCTGGTTTTGATGTTAGCTGCTAATACCAGTTATGCAGATTTTCCCAGACTGTGTTATTTTTTAGCCAGAGATGGATTTTTACCCCGCCAATTGTCTCTATTAGGCGATCGCTTGGTCTACTCTAACGGGATTATTCTCCTTAGTACCTGTGCAGGAATTTTAGCCATTATCTTCAAAGGTCAAGTTAACGCCATTATCCCTCTCTACGCAGTTGGTGTATTCACTTCCTTTACCCTTTCCCAAGCTGGTATGGTTCGTCACTGGTTTCAAGGACAAACCAGAAATTGGCGTGCCAGTGCAATTATGAATGCTTTAGGAGCATTTGCTACCTTAATAGTATTATTAGTCATAATTTCTACTAAGTTCCTCTTAGGTGCTTGGTTAGTAGTGGTAGCAATTCCCTTACTAGTGACTTTATTTGCAGTTATTCATCAACATTATCAATATGTAGCTCAACGTCTTAGTATTCAGGAGTTAGCACCCCGGAGTTATATCTCCGTTCCCAAGCCAGAAATTATCACCCACCCGGCGGTAGTTGTCGTAGGACAGCTAAACCGAGGAACAGTAGAAGCTTTAGACTATGCGCGGACAATTGCAGATGAAATTGTCGCTGTTCACGTAGATATTGGTTCCACAGATCGGCAAAAACTCCAAGAAAAATGGCAGAATCTAGAATCCGATATTCCTTTGCAAATTATTGATTCTCCTTATCGTTCAGTAATTGAGCCAATTGTAGATTTTATTGGTCAGTTCCAGGAAAGTCACCCAGGTGTTTTCACAACTATCATTATTCCCGTTTTTGTCCCTCGAAATTGGTGGGATAGTATTTTACATAACCAAACAACTTTGTTTTTGAAGACTGCTTTACGAGCAAAAAAGAGTCGTATTGTCACAACTGTTAGATATTACTTGTGATTATTGGTAATTATCAATGATCAATTTTTTAAAACCTCCGTTCAAACTCAATTACAGCCCGGGTATCATCAGTTAAATTAGTGGAAGAACGAAGACGAAATTGATTATTTATCCGGTAATTAATCCCCCATTGCAAAGGATCATTTGCTGTTAATATCTTAATAGTAGAAAGGGAAAATTTCGGAGAAATATCAATTCCGGCTTCTAAAGCTAATTCTAAAGATGAGTTATTTTTTCCCGCTGCTGGTCTTTCCGAAACAATAGTCGGAAATATCCGCAATTCACTTAAACCAAAAGCATCACCAATTTCATTAAATGCACCTTGGAAATTACTGAAAACAGCCGAACTAGCAATATTAATTAAACCCAGATTACTGTCACTACGTCCTTGATTGTCAATAAGTCCACCTCCTAACAAAGTGACAATTTGTGTTTGTGAACGAGAAGGATTACTTTTTAGTTGTAAGTTATCATTAATTAGACTAGCTAAACCATTAATACTGGCTTCAACTCGGACTGTCTCCAACCCGGCTAAACCTGTAGAACCTTGTCTGCTAATATCACTATTTTGAGTTATATCTAGAATCTTCGCAAATAGCCGAATATCCAAATTAGGATCACGGGGTTGACGAGGGCTAAAAGTAGCGGTGTGTTCATGACCTTTTGCTAAATTTAATTGGGTAGTAAACAAATTTACTGCACCTTTATTTAACTTAATAGTTCCTTCTGGTATCGGTTCAACTAAAGAACCGTTAACAATTAGATCTCCAGAAGCTTGAAATTTAAAAACTGGTGATTTGACAATTTGGATATTTCTACCTAATTTTAATCCTAAATTATTTAACCTAGTAATTTTATTTTCTGGATCTGGTTTGTTTTGGTTGCCAATTTTATTAGCTGCTGAATTCTCATCTGGAGATTCTGTTAACAATACTTGACCATTAAATAATTCTATATTACCGCCAATTATTGGTTTCAGCACAGAACCAGTAATTTCTAAATTACCATTAGCACCTCCTTGATATAACCCCTTGAGATTTAAAACTAATTGTTTTAAAGTCACAATTAGCGGCACATCTATTTTTGGTATCTCGACTATTAAAAATTGGCAATTCTCCAGCAGCTTGAATATTACCATCACTAAATTTACCTTCGAGACTTTTTATAAACACACGGGTTAAATCAAAAATTGCTTTACCATTCACATTGGTTAACTTTCCTGGTAAGGCTGGGGATCTAAAAGTAGCATTATCGAGAGAAGCAGTTCCTTTAACGAAAGGTTGTTGTCGAGTTCCCCGAACTTTTAAATCTAATTCCCCTTGTCCTTTTTCAAAAGATATCTCATTAGTAAACAGATTGAGAATTGTTAAACCTTCATTTTTGACATTGATATCTAAGGTAATTTGATTACTGTTTGATTTTTCAGAAGCAAAGGGCAAAGTATAGGGAATACTACCATTAATATTTGCAGGTTCAGTCCCTACTCCCACTCCCGTTACCTGACTACCAAAGTTTAAACGTCCGTCAGCATAACTGAAACTAGTATTAGCTGATTCCACTGATTTCTGATCAATTGTTCCTTCTGTAATGTTTAATTCTCCTCTAGCTTGAGGATTGATAATACTCCCAGCTATTGCTGCGGTAATATTCAGCTTACCGCCAATTCCCAGTGGCAGTTTCACCAAATTATTTAGTCGCTGAATGGGAAAGTTTTCGATTTTTAATTGACCTGATTGCGCCTGACCACCAATGTTACCTGTAAAGGCAATTATTTTTTGCTGAGATTGAATTCGTAAAGGTCGGAAACGGAAAATTCCTTCTTCAAAACTACCTTTAGCTATGACTTGTTCCGCACGATAAAAGCGGCTTGGTTCTGTTGATTTACCCCAGGTGAAGTTTTCTCCTTGGAGGTTAAATTTTATCCTGGGTTCGTCCGTTGTGGCAGTATTAATAAAAATATTCCCATTCAAAATCCCCTTTAAGTCTCTTAAATCTGGGATAGGTTTAGCCGTAGACCGTTGTTGTTGTTGGGTAGTTAGTAGGGTATCAATTTCTGATAACCGTTGGATTTGGGTCAATAGAGACTCTAAAGGTAATCCTTGGGAGTTGGTGGTTAAGTCCGCAGACTTGCCGTAAGTCGGTGCTTTTAAACCACGTTGGAAGTCTTCCATGTCAAAGATTTGAGCCGCATTCAAAAAGTCTTGAATGTTGCCTTTTTCAATGTTGATTTTTGCTCGCAGTTGCGGTTTTTTTGCCCACGGTTTGATATTGGCATCAAAGCTATATCTGCTTTCACCTTTGCGAAGTTCGCTATCACTAAGGACGAATGTATTGTTATCATAGCGCAGTTGTGTCCTAAAGCGATCGCCTTTAATCCGGCCAAGTTCGGGTTTTTCAATGGCTATATTTCCTGCTGTGGCTAATGTCTGCGAATTAATTTGCAAATTTGCTGTTAATAATCCTCTCACTCCTCCCGGACTTAAAGGAGTATTCGCTGGTACAGCTATATTTAAAGCTTTCAATGGGAAATTAGCCACATTCACACCCCAGTCAGATCCCGTTGCTGCACCTGATAGCAATGCTTGTTGCCACTGAACTAAAAACGATTTGGGGCGATTGTTACCATCTAAATTAATTGCTATCCGTTCCTTTACACCTGCAACATCTAAACTTAACCCCTGTCCTGATCCAGAATTCACATTACCAGTCAATAATGGTTCAAAAGCAAATTCCTGAACTTTGAAATTCCGTAACCCCAACTTACCTATAATATTTGGTGCAGTGGGTTTTCCTGTCACTTGTCCGCTAAAATCTAAGTTGCCAGCAATATCCGCAGTATCAGGTAGTTGCACTGGCAACCGTTGCAGACTATAATTTTTTGCCTGAACATTAAAATTTAATTGCGTAATTTCTGGGATACCTGCTTTCTTAGCATTAGCTAATAAATAACCTTTAGCTTGAAAGTTAGCATTATTAAAACTATCAACAGTTAGCTTTTCTCCATTCCACCCGATATCAGCTTGAATAGGTGAATCAAAACCTTGTAAACCTTGACTAAAGCGCACCTGACCAACAGCAGCCACATCTGCTAATTTAGAAGCAGTCACATTTCCCGATACTTGCAACTTTCCTCCCAACTGTCCTTTTAACTGCTGATTGAAAGGGTTTAATTGTAACCCTGAAGTAGCCAACAATGCTTGATAATTACCATTATTAAGTTGAATAGAAGAGGCTGTAACTGTACCACTTGGTAATTTCAAGCTGCCTTTTCCCTCCCCTTGAATAGTTTCTGGTTGGAACGACTCGACCGAACCAGTTACTTGCAACTGACCGGCTATATTTCCTTGGAATTGTGGTGGTACAGATGCTAACTTTGTCAGGGGGACATTTTCCGCTTGAATTTTCGCCTGATAGCGACCTTCTGCAACTTGAATATTAGCAGCTTTAATTCTCCCTCCACCAACAGAGAGGAATCCTTCACCTGTTCCAGCAAAGGTTTTGAGGTTAAAATTTTCCCTATTACCGACAATAGTGAAATTACCTGCGAGGAGATTATTTAAAATTGGGTTAGCCTGTTTTAAAATTGTTCCTAAACGTAAATCTTTCCCAACTAATAAAGTTGTAAAATTTTGGTCTTGTAACTTAATTTGCGAAATATTAACTGTGCCACCAGCAATGTTGATATTGGCATTTTTAGGAATAATCGTCTCTATTTGAAATGGTGAAGAATTTCCTGATAATTGCAAATTACCGTTAAATTCTACCCCAGCTAGAGAAATATTTTCCTGCTGTTTTTGGTCAACAAAAGATGTTAATTTAATCTTGCTAGATTGAGCCGAAGCTTGCCAACGCTTGCTATCATGACTATAAATACCACTACCATTCACTACACCTCCACCAACAGTTGCAACTACATCACGAAAAGAAACTGTGCGGTCAGGATTAATAATACTTGTCCCTGTTACTGGATATTGGGCTTGAGGAGCTTGCCATTTAACGAAAGTGTGGGTATTATCAGCTACACCTTTTATTTCTGCGGTGGCTGTGATCATGCCAATGGGGAATCCTGTTTTGATATTATATACTTGAGCGATCGCATCCCCTGGAATATTTTCCGCTCGGAGTTGAAAATTCAGTGCAGATACTTGACCAAGTTTAATAATTCCCCCGCCTTTAACCTCACCCCCATAGGTAGTTTTGCCTTGAATATCCGTAATTCTCAGGAGAGATTTACTACTAATAAGCTCAAATTTACTACTAACTTTCCCAAAATCAACTTGATCAATTCGGGCAGTTTTCAACGTCCTCACATTACCAGATAGCACTGGTTTAGTAGTTGCTCCCATTAGCTGCAAATCGGCTTGAGCTATACCACTCACAGGAAATGGTAACTTTACCTTTAAAGTTGCTTGAGCATTGGCCAAACTTACCGCATTCACACGTGCTTTTAAATTAAACCCTGCTTGTTGATCAATAGTCCCCGATGTTGTGAACGGGATTTGTCCGTAGTTTGTGACTATATTATCTAATTTAATTACCAGTCCATCAAAAATGAGATTTCCCTGACTATGATTGAATAATTCGGGGATTTTTGCGATTTGTAGTGTTACCCCTTCCATCATAGCATTGCCATAGAGTAAGGTTTTCTGCTTTGGTGTTACCTTAATTCGCAAATCACCATTTACTCTCCCACTTTGTAAAGTCAGTGGTAAAGTTACAAGCCGAGTAATATCTGCGGACAGGAGATTTTGCCCCCGCACTCGAAAATCCCCTGCTAAAACTTTCTGAGGAATTAAATCTCCGACAATGGAAATATCACCCCCACTTACTGCCTGAGCAGCCAAGTCTAATTTAATTAGTTTATTTTTATTTAAGAGTTGAGCAGTTCCATTAATCCCAGAAAATTTTACAGGAACTTGTAAAGAAAAATCTCCCCCCATTTTTCTCGGTACTAATACCAAATTTGCATCCCGAAACCGTAACTTATCCAAATCAGTTTTAATCAATCCCTTACCAGTAGCTGGGGTGATAGTAGTCGTTAACCAGCGGGCTTGGGGATCTTGTTGAACATAAACATCTGGATTAATTAAAGTTACATCCAATCGGAGATTGCGGTTAATAACTAACTTCCAAATATCAAAACCTACATCTACTGCTTTGATATTTGCCCTATCTGGATCTGTGGCTGTAGCGGGAATCTCAGAAGCGGCAAACTGAACGCCAGTCAGGGAAAAGGACTCAATTGCTCCCAGTTTTACCGGACGGTTGAGAGTAGTAGTCAGACTTTGGGTAGCTAATGGTACTAGTTCCTGGTAAACAAAATTCTGCAATCGCCAAATACTGAAAATAATTCCTATCAATAGCAAAGCACCTACACCTAAACAACTACGGTTCAATATCATTAACCATAGAAGCCTAAGCCCAGAATCAGCGGGGCGAGAATTTTGACTAGGAGAGTTAGACATAGGTTTTCACTCTTGGATTACCAGATATCTGGAAGAATACAAAATACTAATTTTGACATAATTTTACGTTTAACTACTAGACATATCCGGTAAAGATTGTAGAGCCGAGAATCCCTACCCATGGAATGTCTTTACAGGGGTTTCAGATCACGCGTATTTAGTTTTCACCAGATGTCTATTAGAGTATAGCCGGATGATGGCAAAAATTACAGCTAGGTTTTTGGCAAAATTGGAGAACTATATCTTTTGGTCTATGCCTGATTTCCCGCAATCACACAAAAATTATCAGAGATTTTCCCGAATGCACAACCTAGAACTTTAAAATAAATTAGAGAACTAATCAATCAAAGGATGGATAATGCGTGTTTTTGTACTGATTTTCAATGCTGGTACTGATAATGAAGGAATTCACAGCATTCGGATTAGCAATGCCCAAGGTTTAGAAGGCAATAAAATCCTCATGTTTGAATCAGAGGACGATGCCACCCGTTTTGCTTTAATGTTAGAAGCTCAAGACTTCGCTATCCCGACAGTGGAGATGATGAATGCTGATGATGTTCAGGAATTTTGCGAAAGCACTGGCTATACTTGGGAAATTGTGGCTGAAAACAGTGAATTAGCAATTCCACCCGAAACGAACGTGGAACAAACTGATTGGCAAGCCCAAGCGCAAATAGAGGATGCTGATAAAAACTTCTTCCCTACCAGTCTATCTGCCCCAGAAAGTGTTAATTCTGATTTAGACAGTATTCGTCGTCAACTGGAAGGTTTATTATAGTTTGTTATTGTAGTTTGTTATTGGTGATTGGTGATTGGTGATTGGTGATTGGTGATTAGTCGTAAATAACAACGGACAACGGACAACGGACAACTGACAACGGACAACTGACAACTAACACAGTATACACAAATGACAAATTTCCAGGAACGCGGGCATCTGCTCACCGAACAAGTTAATCCCCATAGTCTCAATTTAGACCAACTCAACTCTTTAGAGTTGGTAGAATTATTTAATAGCGAAGACCAAAAGGCAGTAGCAGCAGTAGCAGCGGCTAAAGTTCAGTTAGCAGCAGCTATTGACCTCGCAGCAGAAAAACTGCGTCAAGGTGGCCGTTTATTTTATGTGGGTGCAGGGACAAGTGGCAGATTAGGAGTATTAGATGCTGCCGAGTGTCCACCTACTTTCTGCACTTCCCCAGAATTGGTACAAGGGATTATTGCTGGTGGTGCGGGAGCATTAGTCCGCAGTTCCGAGGATTTGGAAGATCGAGCGGAAGATGGCGAAACTGCGATCGCGCAACGACAAATCACGCAACTGGATGTAGTCGTCGGCATCACGGCTGGGGGAACAACGCCTTTCGTTCACGGTGCCATTAATGCAGCGCGTCAACGGGGGGCTAAGACTATTTTTATAGCCTGTGTTCCCACAGAACAAGTCGGTATTGAAGTTGATATTGATATTCGTTTATTGACAGGACCAGAAATTTTAGCTGGTTCTACTCGCTTAAAAGCGGGGACGGTGACAAAATTAGTGTTAAATACCCTTTCGACTGGGGTAATGGTTAAACTAGGTAAAGTGTATGGGAATCGCATGGTTGATGTCGCTGTCACGAATCAAAAATTACATGATCGCGCTTTACGGATCTTACAAGACTTAACTAGTTTAAGTCGAGAAGCAGCCGGGTTTTTACTAGAACATAGTGGTAAATCGGTTAAATTGGCATTATTAATGCACTGGACTGGTTTAGACCAAGAATTTGGGAAACAACTACTAGCCAGCCATCAAGGCAATCTTCGACTGGCTGTAACTAGCTGTCAACCAGACATAAAAGCCAAGAATAAGAAAAGTCAGGAATAATTCATTCTAAATTCTGATTCGGTGACGAACTGTTTTTTTCGGGCTACGCATCTTTTAAAAACATCTTTTTTTTGACAGAAGCTCTAAACTGGTGCAAATGAGTGTTTCTTATCTGTTCCCAGTTAAGAGTTTCCTTCTTTTGTAATTTATGTGATTAGGTACTAATTTAAAGTTGTCTGACTACAGGTTTACCGTCAATAACTTCACCAACAAGCACGATATCTGCACAATTGACGAAAATGCCATTTTCCAAAACACCAGGAATATTATTCAGGGTTTTTTCCAGGTTTACAGGGTCATCAATGCTATCGAATGTGACATCCAAAACCATGTTACCTTGATCAGTGATCACAGGTCCGGCTTTTCTCACACCCATCCGCAATTCTGGCTTACCACCAAGTGCTTTAATGGCATTAGTGACGGGGGTAAGTGCCATAGGAATAACTTCAACTGGTACAGCGAAACTAGAACCCAAGCGCTCTACTAACTTACCACCATCAACGACGACAATAAACTGTGTTGCTAGATAATCTACAACTTTTTCGCGGGTATGTGCCGCACCACCACCTTTAATCAAGTTTTTGTGGGGGTCTACTTCATCTGCCCCATCTATGGCAATATCAATATGGTCTACAGCGTCTAAAGTGGTGAGGGGAACGCCATACTCTTTTGCTAACACTTCTGATTGAAATGAGGTGGGGATACCGACAATATCTTTGAGTTCCCCTGATTTGAGGCGTTCTCCTAAATACTGAATGGTGTAAGCTGTAGTTGAACCTGTACCCAAACCAACTATTGAACCGGATTTTACTAAATTGGCGGCCGCTTTACCAACTTCTTGCTTCATCAATTTAACTGGATCTGCTGGTATGGACATTCTTTAACTCCTGAACAATTAAGGCTATAGAAAATACTATCACAGCCAACTATATTATAAAATTGGTAATGGTTAATAGATCAGATATTAAATCTAAAGTTTGATTAATTATACCAGAAAAATCTTCATAGCTAATTATGTAGAAAATTGGCAACTTCAATTATTCAAGCAACGTCAATATTATTC